>OLDY01000115.1_pt1 | contig 19810 bp, 20 predicted proteins | sample 1602271 | NCBI WGS metagenome assembly OLDY01 (sample SAMN02675046, study PRJEB24791) | human gut metagenome, SKBSTL021 | isolation source: stool | host: Homo sapiens | place: USA | reverse complement strand
GGTGCCCTCCATCGAAGCGATTAACGGACAGGCAATGGGGGAGCTTGGTCTGGGGAGTGAAATCGCACTGACACTGGGGGCAATTTTCATCTTCAATATCATCATTGCGCGCTTTACAAAATGGAAATATATCTTTCTGACAGGACAGGCGCTGCTCTGGATGTCAACGATCTGCGCTGTCTTCGGATACTGGTGCGGACTGCGCGGGGTAACGCTAATTCTTGTCGGTGGACTGATTGGTGGAATCTTCGCTGTTGCCATGCCTGCGATTGCACAGCCTTATGTTAGAAAAATTACCGGCAACGATGATATTGCACTCGGGCATTTCTGTACTGTAGGCTATGTATTAACTGCATGGGTAGGTAAGCTGACCGGTGGTAAGAAATCAGTTTCCACAGAGGAGCTGCAGCTGCCAAAGGGTCTGGAATTTTTACAGGATACCTACTTGTCTATCGGTATCGTCATGATTCCGCTGTTTCTGGTAACGGCTTTCTTTGCGGGACCTGAGTTCTGTGCGGAATATGCAGGGGCAACAAATTATCTGGTACACGCCTTCCTGCAGGCAGTTCAATTTGTCGTAGGCGTATATGTATTGCTAGCCGGTGTCCGTCTGTTACTGGCAGAAATCGTTCCTGCGTTCCGTGGTATTGCTATGAAGCTGGTTCCGGATGCAAAGCCTGCACTGGACTGTCCGGTCTTGTTCCCATATGCACCTAACGCAGTTATTATCGGCTTTGTAAGTACGACGATCGGTTCTGTTATCGGCATGTTTCTCTTCCCGATGTTCGGTCTTCCGATGATCCTTCCGGGAATGATGACCAACTTCTTTGCCGGAGGCTGTGCCGGAATCTTCGGAAATGCGATGGGAGGTACCAGAGGTTGCATTATCTCCGGCATCATTCACGGCTTGTTTATCACACTCCTGCCTGCAATCCTGTCACCAATGCTGGCAGATATCGGATTCCTGAATGCAACCTGTACAGATGTGGATACCATCGTATGCGGGCTGCTGTATGGCTGGCTGTTAAAACCGGTTCTCGGCTTGTTCTAGGAGCTTGTATATGTTCTTTAAACGCAAAGAAAAGAAAGAGGAGCCTGTACAGGAAGAGGTGGTACAGGATACTGGTGAGCTGCTGGCGAACGCAAAACGAGCTGTTGCAGAGCTTAAGGATAAGAGTGGAGAGGAACGCATTGCGGCATTAAACGAAATAGGAATCCTGTATGCGGAAGCAAAACAGACTGATGAAGCTATCACATATCTGGAAATGAGTCTTTCGGAAAAGAAGGATCTGGGGAAGGGTTATCGTGCACTGCTGAATCTGTATAATACCAAACGAAGAGAGGCCGCAAAGGCAAAGGATGATGAACAGATTCAGTATTATCTTCGTAAGATTGATGAAATGATGGCGATTTCCAAGGAAGTCACGAGAGCCAGCTTTTAAAACCGGAAACGGTATAACAAAAACAAGGAGGAGCTTGGAATGTATAAGAATCTGATAGAAATGTTTAGGGAAAATGAAGGAAAGGGAGCTGTGGGAGCCTTCAATCTGCACTGCTTTGAAATGCTGCCGGCAATGATTGCGGCCGCACAGGAATTGGGAACACCCATCATTATTCAGACGTCTCTGGGGACTGCGGAATATATTGGCTTTGAGGCACTGATTGCTGCTGTCAAAGCATTGGCAAAGAAAGCGGATATCAACGTATGTCTGCATATGGATCACTGCAAATCCATAGAAGCGTTAAAAAAAGCAATTGATCTGGGATATTCCAGTGTTATGTATGACGGCAGTGATCTGCCGCTGGAGGAGAATATCAAAAACACACAGGAGGTCGTTGCCTACGCCCATGAGCGCAATGTATCTGTGGAAGGGGAAATCGGAAGCATTGGAGGAGCAGAGGATGGTATCGTGGTAGAAAAAAGCGATGCGGCTTACACAAAGCCTGCGGATGCAATCCGTTTTGTAAAGGAAACGAATGTGGATGCTTTGGCAGTCGCAATCGGAACTACTCATGGACAGTATAAATCCAAGGCAAACATAAATTATGAGCTGCTGGAAACCTTACAGGATAAGCTGCCGGATGTCGGACTGGTGCTGCATGGCGGTACCGGTGTCAGTGATGAGGATATGAAGCGATGTGCAAAGGGTATGAAGAAAATCAATGTCGGCACGGAATTAAATAAATCTTATATTGAAGAAGTGAATGCCAGCTTCCCGGATGCAACACCGTTAACATCTTTACGAAAGCTGTTTACGCCGGCAAACGATCATATCAAACGTATCATCACAGAAAAATCCACATTATTTAAGATATAGCCAAATGCCCACGGAACGGTGGGCATTTGTATAACAGAATCAGATAACACCTGATGAAAACAAACAAAGGAGAAGCTGTAAAGTGAAAAAGACACTCGTATTGCTGGCAGGCTATCCGGGTACCGGAAAATCCTATCTGATGCGTCAGATTCAGGAAGCATATCCAACATTCCAAATCCTTTCCCCGGATGCCTATAAAGAAGAAATGTGGGATCGTTACGGTTTTGATACGATGGAGGAAAAAGAAGCCGATATACAAAAGGCTTGGATGGAATATTACAAGGATATGGAGGATATGATGCAGATGGATATATCCATTCTGAGCGATTATCCCTTCAGTGATAAACAAAAAAGCAGACTGGGACAATTGGCAGCCACACACGCCTATCAGATTGTGACCATACGGCTTGTGGCAGATTTAGACATCTTGTATGAACGCCAAAGAGCACGTGATCTGGATGATACACGCCACCCGGGACATATTGCCGGCAGCTTTCACAAGGGAGATATACTTCAGAGCAGGGATGAGCAGCCCTGTATGGTCGGTTATGAGGAATTCATGAACCGGTGTAAGAACCGTGGGTATGGAACCTTTGCATTGGGTACGGTGCTAGAGCTTGATGTTACCGATTTCAGCCGTGCGGATTATCCTGCCCTCATGCAGAACCTGAACAGAATATTATGATAAGTCAGTAACTCAGAAAAGCGGTATTTTACATATAAGCGACTAGCTGCTGCTATATCCTTCTGATATACGAAATTAGATAATAGAAATCAAGCTTAAATTTCAGAAAATAATACTTCATTACCAGCAGATCACTTGTCTGCGACAAAAAGATGGAATCTTCCATTTTTTTGAGAAATATGTATAATATAAATTGGCTATCTTTGAAAGATAGTGTTGTTCTTGCACATACCGTAAATGATTTTAGCTAGTTTAGCGGTACATGCAACCTTGGCGGCTTTTGAATTTAACGGGTTCAATTGCTGCCTTTTCTTTTGATAAAACTGATTGATGGGAACATGTTTTATACTCTTTTCGGTGAAAAAGAAAACTATCAGAATCATATAAAATGGCTGCTGTATTAAAAAATGTTTGATAGACAAGAAAATTGAAAAATGAATGAATTTACGAAGATGACAAACGCTTACTGCCTTGTCATCTTTCTTTAAATAACCATGGACATCATTTTTTGCTTCAAATGCCTTAAACTATAATGTTATATCATATAGAAATGAATGAATCTGGTATCATTTATAATGAGTTGAAGAAAATTGATTTTCTTTCATCTTTTCACAATTCACTGCGTTATACAGAATGAGGAGGGGCGTCATGCAGATGAAAATAAATAAACATGCTGTTTCTAAGGAAGCAGAGCTGGAAACAGCCATACGGGATGCCTATCCGAAAGTGTATTCCTACCTGTATCATCGAACACTGGATGCGGCACTGTCCAAGGATCTGACACAGGAAACCTTTTACCGGTTTTACAGACATCTGGATCAATATGAGGAACAGGGAAAGCTGCTGAATTTTCTATACCGTATTGCTAGGCATTTGGTGTATGACCATACCCGCTCCAGACGGTATACGGACGAGCTGCAGGAGGAGCAGATGCGCGATGATACGTATAATGGTGAGCGGCTGTTTCAGAAGAAGGAGGAATTTGTAATTCTTCGTTCATGGATAAGCGAGCGGCCTCCGCATTTGCAGGATGTGCTTCTGCTGCGGTATGATGAAGGACTGAAATACCGGGATATCTCACAGGTTACGGGAATTCATGTTTCCACTGTGAAATCGCAGGTAAGGCTGGCACTCCATATATTGAAAAAACGTGCTCAGAAGGAGGGATGGAAGTGAAAAAAGAAAGGATTCGCCTGGAAACGCTGGAAATACCGGACATACCAGAGGACGATATTGTGGAGGTTATCACAAACGTAAAGGAACTGCTACAAAAGCGTGCTGTGAAAAAATATGAAAGCAGTATACTGAAAAGTCTGCGTGAGCTGCTGTATGTACATGGTTGGAAAAGTATTGTATTACAGGGGGGACTGACACTGCTTGTGGCACTAGCTGTATGGCTGTGTCTGCCAAATGGATATAAAATGAATTCTGTAGCCTTTCTTTCACTTGGAAGCTCTCTGTTGTCTGTTGCTGTTACAGTAGAGGTTTTCCGATGTGATATCTATGGTATGAAGGAGCTGGAAATGGCGTCGCCTTATTCGCCGCAGCGTATGCTTATGTGGAAAATGCTTCTGCTGGGGGGGATCTCCTTTCTGGGTATTCTGATTATCGCAGTCAGCATCTCCCTGCAAACGGATATTCATCTGCTTACGCTGCTGTATAGCGGCTTTATTCCGTTTTTGCTGCTGAATGCCTTTACCTTACACCTATATGCCCATGATCAGGTTTTGCAGGTGTTTCTGACGGTATACGGCTTTGCGGCAGGTGGTCTTGTCCTGCTGGAGCTGTTTGGAGTGGGATATTGGATCGGTTTTCTGGAACAATATGGCGGGCAGCTGTTTCTTGCTGTTCTGGTATACAGCGGTTATGTCCTGTGGGATCATTGCAGGAGGAATCTTCATGTGTAGACTGTGTCTGCGTGAGCTGCATAAATTTTTCCACTCCCGGCTGCATTGTGCCCTGCTGTGTGTCCTGCTGCTGTTTCCGCTTCTGCATCTTGCTTTTACGCTGCATGCGCAGACACAGGAGCGCTACGCCTTGCTCAATGATAAGGTATTGAACGCAAAAGAAGCAAAAGCCATAGCGGACGATCTGCGCAGAAGCATGTCCGGGACAGTGCAGAAGAGCTGGATTGCCGATCGAAAGCAGGAGCTGGAAAAGCTTGTCGAGCAGGGAATCCAGAAAGAGGATATTCGCTATCAAACACTGGATCAGGCATACTGGGACGGCTATCGTACCATGGAAATGGTGGATGCCATACGATTGGACCCGCAGACACCTGCTATCGTACGACATGATTTGAACACACACCAATGGCGCTATGGTCCATACGAGGGCTGGATGAGCCGCATGAAGATATTTGAGGACACTGCCAAGCTGTATGCACTCTTCTGCCTGTTTCTGTTTGGAAGCATGTTTAATCAGGAGGAATCCTGCGATATGCTGGAGCTGTTGAAAAGCTGCCGAAAGGGGAGAAGGAAGCTTGCCTGTGCCAAACTGATTGTCTCTTTTTCACTGGCACTCATGCTGGCGGCCGCGCTGTATATCATACTGTCTGTATCAACCTCCATGATCCTGGACTTATCCGGTGGGGATACGACACTCATGATGCTGAGAACACTGCATATCTATACATTTTCACAGATTGATTTGCAGGCGCTTGGATTGTTGCTGCTGAGTGGAATAGCGTGTACTCTGTTTGCTGTCTTCACCTCCGTCATAGTAAAAAAACCGGCAGTTTCGCTGGGACTTGGCATGCTCTTTTTTCTATTGCCGATGCTGATAGCGATGGATGGTCTGCAAACCTCGTGGACATCATTTTTTCCATCCAATTTCCTTTCCTTTCGGGCAATCGATCAGCTTATGACAACGCCATGGCTTGCTGTTTTGGGAAACCTCTATCATCGTCTGCCCCTGTTGTCCGTTGTATGGAGCTTTCTGTGTATCGTGCTGATTCCGGTTATGATTGCAAAACACAGCAGCATCCGTTCATGGTCGATCATGCGCATGATGAGTACATTGGGGAAGAGTACAAAACGGAAACCGAACCATACCGATCATAATATCCGTTCATAGGCTAATCATAGAAGTCTGTACAGCTTCCGCGATGAAGGTGGAGTGAGGGAAAGAACAGAAATGAAGTGATCCGGCAAATGAAACAACATGCAGAAAATTATATACTTGTATTCAGCAAGAGATAGGAGATTTATATGAATGTAAAACTGGAACAGCTGTCCAAGCACTTTGGAAGCGTCATTGCGGTTCAACATATGAATGCCGTATTAAAGCCGGGAATCACCGGTCTTCTGGGAGCGAATGGCAGCGGAAAAACCACACTGCTGCGCATGATGGTCAACGTACTGCCTCCGGATGAGGGACATATCCTATACGGTGATATTGACATACGGGAAAAACGGGAGGAATATCTTGCCAATATCGGCTATATGCCGCAGCATCTGGGTATGTATCCAACCTTTCGGGTTGAGGAATTCCTTCAGTATATGGGGGCTGTCAAGGGCTTGACGAAGTCCTATACGACGCAGCGTATACAGGAGCTTCTTCCTGCAGTTCACCTGGAGCCACAGCGGAAAAAGAAGATTCGGACGCTTTCCGGCGGCATGCGGCAGCGCCTTGGCATTGCACAGGCACTCCTGAACGATCCTGCTGTCCTGATTCTCGATGAACCGACCGCAGGGCTGGATCCAAAGGAACGAAACCAGTTTTCCCAGCTTTTAAGCGAGATGTCCAAGGATAAAATCATTTTACTGTCAACACATATTGTCAGTGATGTGGAAGCCATAGCCGATCAGATTATGATCATGAAAAAGGGGTGTCTGATTGCCCATGATACACCGCAAAAGCTTCTTTCGATGCTGGACGGCAGGGTGAAGGAGCGTCAGGTATCACAAAAAGAGCTGGAGCAGCTGCGTGGGCATGCCGTTATATGCTATCAGCGTGTATCAACACAGGGAACACTTGTCCGCTATCTGGATGAAACAGGCAGGGATGCCTGCAGTGTGGAGCCGACCCTGAACGATTTGTATTTATATCATTTTCAGGAGGAAGAGGCATGAGACTGTATTTGCTGGAATGTAAAAAAATAATGACCTCCCGCTTTCATCTGATTCTTTTACTGCTGTTTATGATGCTTCCAATGGTCATTTTTCAGAATAGAATTACGGATACCGGAGAAAATACGAATCCTTATCGGCATGCGGATGGAAGCAGGATGAGCAAGGAAGAAATTCAGGAGGAAGTGCATCATGAAAAATTAAAATGGACCGGTACCATGGATGCAGCGTGGTGGAACCGTTTGAAGGTGGCAAAAAAAGCGGCAGATAAACGCATAGATACGCATTTTTTCAACATGGAGAAAATGAATGCACTGTATGGGAAAGACTGGTATGAGGATTATCAAAGCAATAAAAGAGATTACGCCTATGCGGATGATACAAAGGAAGCAAAAAAAGGAAAGCGGATTCTCTATCTGCGCGAGGAGTTTCTACCAAATTATAAAGAGGATATCGCAGATGAGGTGGTCAGCATGCTGTATTTGAATTATGGAAAGACTATGCTAGCGGATAAACCATGGAACAGTGAGGATGGCACCTTTGGGACGATGTACAGCTCATTTAATAATGAAAAGGTCGCAGCCCCGGTATATTCCCTTGATGTGAGCAGGGCTGAGCTTCAGCTGCTGAAGGATTACATGAATGAAAAGGAATCCTTTCATTACGGAGACAGCAGAGAATGGTTTTCCTTACTGGAAACCTATTCCACAGTAGGCATCGTGCTTATGGTGTGGGTACTGGTGATATCCAGCAATGTGGTCAACAGGGAGCGTAAACAGAATATGCTGGAGGTACTCAGCTCCTGCAGCAGAGGCGGCAGCGCTTTATTCTTGTCCAAGCTGGCCGCTGTGATAACCTGTGCACTGATCGGCTTGCTGCTGATGATTCTGCCGGTAACACTGTATGCGTGGCTGTCCGGAAATCTTGGTGATATGGCAGTAAATATAACCGAGGGTCTGCATATGATTTCTGTATTTACCTATCAGGAGGGATTCTTCATATCAATGGAGGTCCTTGTACTGGGAGCTGTGGTCTGTGCAATTCTGGGAACACTTGCCTCCACCTGTCTGAAATCCTCCTATGTATCTCTTGGACTCTGCATGCTGTGTATGCTTGCAGGTACTGCTCTGTCCTCCTACGCATCGTGGATGAAGCTGTTTCCCTTTAAATTTATGGAACTTACATGTGTCGCAGTCAGAGGCTTCACCTGCAATCTGTTTGATCAGGCCTTTTTCCTCTGGAAGCTGCTTCCTCTTGTATGGATTCCCTGCAGTTTTCTGCTTTGCTATGCAACCCTGCGCATCTATCGTTCCCGCTCTTATCTCAGAATTTAGAAGCTATAAAGCATGAAAAGGAACATGCTGTCCATGAAAGAGGATGCAAGGCTTAGCTGTAGCTGGAATAAGCTGAAATGAGGATATATATCCTATACGTGATTGATTGCACCCCTGTGGATATGAGGAAGGGGGGACCTTTATTCATAAACAAGGTCAATGGACTTAACTGGTAACAGATATGTTTGCACAGCATAGAGCTAACGTAGTTGTTTGAAAGACAAACTTATATGGAAAACAGTGTACGAACAGGCCGGAATATGATATATTTATAACAAATTCAAAAGCGAGGGATAAGCAATGAAGAAATATATATATTTTCTGATTCCTGTATATGCACTGTACATATTCGGAATGTTTTATGTGATGCTGCCACCATTGAACTGGCATGCACCGGCTTTCTGGAAGTTTCTGGCACTGAGTGCAGGACCGCTTCTGGTGCTGCTGATTGTGTTTTCCTTTACCAAGCGTCAGATCGATTCCTTTCAGAACTGGCGTTCATCCTTTCATAACAAGAATGCCGTTAACCTGACCAGTGAACAGAAGCGCTGGGGAACAATCTGCAAGGCTTCCATTCTGGCACTGATGTTTGTGGTTGTCTTTCCATCCGCAGCTACTCTGGTTACTTCACGCATTTTCCATGCAAAGGCATTCTCACAGAGAATTGAACCAAAGGATGTGGAATTCAGCGAGGTTCCGCAGGTGGATTTCAAAAAGACACCGATTATTGACCGTGACAGCTCCATCCGTCTGGGAGATAAGGTTATGGGAAACATGACCGAATGGGTTTCGCAGTTTGATGTCAGCAATGAGTATACACAGATTTCCTATAAGGACAGTGTGTATCGTGTGACACCGTTAACCTATAACGGATTTATCAAATACTTTAAAAACAAGAGCGGCGGGGTGCCTGCCTATATCACGGTGGACAGCACCAGTGGGAAAACAAAGCTGGTAAAGCTGAAGGATCTCGGAATGGATGGTATGAAGTATGTTCCATCTGCGTATTTCAATGAAAACCTGAGCCGTCATTTGCGTTTCCAGTATCCGACTGAAATTTTCGGAGAGCCATCCTTTGAAATTGATGAGGAAGGAAGACCATGGTACATTTGTACAACCTACACGTATTCCGGCGTTGGAAATAAGAAACGTGTCACCGGAGCTGTGTTTCTGGATCCGATTACCGGTAAGAGTGAGAAATATGACACCAAGCATATTCCATCCTGGGCAGACCGCATTTATCCGGAATCTCTGGTCGTGGAGGAGCTGGATGACAATGGCAGTCTGAAGAAGGGGTTCTGGAACTCCCAGTTTGGACAGACCGGTGTCATTGTAACCTCCGAGGGCTATAACTATCTGGAGAAAAACGGCGATATCTGGCTGTATAGCGGACTGACCTCGGCGAATGCGGATGAATCCAATCTGGGCTTTGTACTGGTAAATCTGCGTACACATGAAGCCATGAAAATCGCTACGGCGGGCGCCAATGAAAAGAGCGCGATGAAGAGTGCGCAGTCTGAGGTGAAAAACTACGGTTATCAGTCCACCTTCCCGTTACTGATCAATATTAAGGGGAATCCGGTATATCTGATGTCGTTAAAGGATAACGGTCTGATTAAGATGTATGCGACGGTTTCTGCTGTGGATTATCAGAAGGTGGCTACTGTATATACGGATGAAGGTCTGGATGCACTGTTTAAAAAGACACTGAATCTTTTAGGAAGCGGCAGTGAGGACAGTATCAGTAAGGAGTCCTTAAAAACAGAAGATATCACGGTTGCCGGAGTGGAAAAAATCAACATGGACGGTAATACGATTTACTATATTCAATCGGAAAAGGGCGATATCTACAAAATCAGCTTTACGACGAAATATGAAAACCAGCTTGTCTTCTTAAAAAGCGGCGATAAGCTGAGCATATCCTATATCGATGCCGAGGGCATTAAGACGATTAAGGAATTGAAATAATAAGAAAGCCTCCACTCATGGAAATGTATCTTTACCTCCGTGAATGCGAGGCTTTTATGTTTGCATCTTTATTTTTTATATACGGACTAAAAGAGATGCGATACGGTATGTAAAATCGGTTTAAATATAGGAAAAAGGTTTCCAATCCGTGCTATTTACTCGCTTTTCCTGTATAATATTGCCATACGAATAAAAGGAGAAATGCATGGAACAAATAAAAGAAACAAGCCTGAAGTTTTCAGAATCACCGCTGTGTCCGATTGCGGCTGATGTCATCAGTGATGGAGAAAGTATTTATTTTTATATGTATGATCTGGATTTTGAAAATGAACGGCTGATTGCCCGCTCTGCCTGCTGGGTGAAAAATCTGGTGGAGGCACCTCTTACCTTTCAGAAAGATAAAATCGAAGAGGATCATCAGCCGGTACTGCCAAGTATGTTTGTGGATGAGGATATGGATATAAAGCCGTGGAATGAGGCTGAGCTGGAAATTGTCTGGAGTAAGGAAGGACATATCGCCGGTTTACTGCATAACGATGAAATCGTCTGCGTCATACCATCCTGGGCAGACGGTCATAACTTTCCCGGCTATGCGCTGTATGCGAAGGAAAACAATATGGTTGCGTGGAAGCTGAAGGATGCCAGTCCCATGGTGGAACGGATACTGGAAGGGAAGGCTTTCTGGAAACAGGAATTTAATGAGGTGTGGAAAACCTATAACACTCCTTATTTCTCACAGCTCAGTGATTTGTTCGGGGCTGCTACCAACTGCTATGACTTAAACAAGGACCGTTTTCCAAGCAGACTGCTGTTAACCTTTGAAAAGGATGGGATGTCGTATGCCTTTACCATTGGTGCCGGTATGTTTTCCATGCCGAATGCAGACCGTTATTATGCGGAGTATGAAGACTACGCCCGATGTGAATACGCAGTTCAATACCCGAGCAGTTTGTTGAGCAGGGAAGAGGAAATGGAGCTGTTCTCCTCGATTGCCGGCCTGTGTTCACTTCCATGGCATGCGATTGACTGTGTCGGACATGGGCATACACTGGATATCCCAATCAAAGATAAGTATGGCTGTGTGCTGATCGATGATGAAAAAAGCGGGGATCCGTTACCTCTGCATTTAAAAAAGGAAGGCGTACATGTATACTGGATTCGCAGTGTGGAGGATGAGGTTTTTGCACAGCTCAAGGATGAGGAAAAGAAAGAGCAGCTGCTGGAGCAGCTCTGCCTGCATACCGAATTGCTGTAAGGTACAGTACGAAAACATCTATATACGTATACGGGAGAAAGGCAAAAAGAACAGAACCATATGTGAGCGCTCTGTTCTTTTTATCTGGAATCCTCTGTATTTTCCTGCATCTATTCTTTCCTTAACAAGGCGATTTCCTCTTTCAGTAGCTGCTGTACACTGTCAAATGATAAGATGGAAGACTGTGCCATATCCTCTAACATATCTTTTATGTGCGTCTGCATGATTCCCTTGGAAAGCCCCTGAGCGTTCAGCTCTACATGATCAAACCAGGGAATGTCATGTAGCTGCATCTGCCGCTGCTTCTGTAGATTGTCCATTGATTTCAACTGCTCGATATATTCCTTTACATAGCGAAGAGTGGCTGCTTCATCATGCAGTGCCGCACTGTAGATATACAGCTGAGACATTACCGAGAGAGGGAGCTGAAACAGGTGGCTTAAGCCTTCCATCAGCTGCAGATAGCTTCTTAACATATCCATACGGTTGTTGCGCTTTGCCAGATTACACATATTTAACAGGATCATGCCTATCTGATGATAGTGGGAAAACAGCTGAGCCTGCAGCATATGCATAGCCTCGTCTTCATCCTTGATCTGCATGGCAAGCGTACCTTCCAGAGAAGAGGTATCCGCAAGTCTGGGCAGTTTCTGCAGCAGCTGCAGACCTTCCTCATAGCGCTGTTCCATTGCCAGAAAATTCACCAGGAGGATGCCGGCAAGCTGCTTTTTCTCTAAATCCGCTGACTGTGAAACCTCCTGTGCCAGCTGCTTTGCCAGTGCCAGAAACTCATTTGCCTGACCTTCCTCCTGAAGCAGAAGAAGTACCTGCATAGATAAGCGGGCAAACGATAATTTCAGGCTCTCACTGTTGGGATACTGCCGTAAAACTTTTTTCACATATGCCATGGCTTCAGGGAAAGGTGCACTTTGAAACTGTCCCAGCATTTCTTCACATAGCCTGTTCACCTGCTCCTCGCTCAGATTTTTTTCAAAATTCAACAGCTCATCAATACTGATATCAAAAATTCGTGCTAAAATGGGAAGTGTAGATATATCGGGACAGCTGCTGCCGTGCTCCCATTTACTCACTGCCGCAGAGCTGACATGAAGAAGTGATGCCAGCATTTCCTGTGTATAACCCTTTTCATTGCGCAGACGAACGATGTTTTTACCTATATCCATATATATGCATACCCCTTACTTTCTACAGGTACCTGTAACTATAGTATAAAGCAGGACAGGGCTTCCTGCAATGGAAGAAGAGTTAACATACTGTGGTATAAATCAACTGCTGGTTAAGGCATAAAGGAGGGATGTTTTTGAGTACCTATGTGATGAGTGATGTCCATGGCCTTAAGGACCGCTACGATGCCATGCTGGAGGCACTTGCGTTACAGAATGAGGATACGCTGTTTGTACTGGGGGATGTGATTGACCGCGGAAGGGATGGAATTGCCATCCTTCTAGATATTATGAATAGAGATAATGTATATATGCTGCTGGGAAATCATGAATATATGATGAAGCAGTATTATGAGGCGGTGCACCATGTGATAACCGATATGCAGGAGGCATGGGTGGTAACCGATCGCTGGCAACGCAATCACTGCAGCCCGACGATCGATGCCTTTGAACGTCTGAATGAAAGGAAGCAGCGTGAGCTTCTGGATTATCTGGATGAACTGCCGATTGCAATCTGTGACCTTAAAGTGCATGAGGAACTGTTTTACTTAACACATGGCAGTGCGCAGCCACAGTTTACGCATGGTATCGTAACACAGCAGGATGTGAAAGACAGTGATGTTACAATGGAACGCTTTGTATGGGACCGTATGGATGTACATGAGCGTCTGTTTGATGACCGCAGTGTGATTGTCGGTCATACACCTACCCTGTTTTTTCAGGAGACACATCCTTATGCTATTTGGACAGATACCGGTGATGTAAAGACTGCACGTATTATGGATATCGACTGCGGGTGTGCGGCAAATGATATTCACAGCAGACTGGGGGTTGTCTGTCTGGATACAAGAACCGTACAGTATTTCTAACAGCGGGTTGACTCTGACATTGTGTCATGGCGTATACTTCCTGTGAGCTCAGAAAGCGAGGTGCCTTGCATGTTAAGGATTGGTGATTTTTCGAAGCTGTCCAGGATCAGTATCCGGATGCTGCGGTATTATGAAAAGCATAATCTGTTGAAGCCCCGTTATGTGGATGAGGAAAGCGGATATCGCTTTTATGCACATGAACAGATTTTCGAGGCTGCCAAAATACGGTTTCTAAGAGAAGCCGGCTTCAGTGTCGCCATGATGGAGGAAATCATGGCGCAGTATGACAGTCCGCAGGAGATTCAGCGGTATTTTCAGATACGCATGAAGGAGCTGGAAGAGGAACGGCAAAGGATTTCGAATACATTGATCCGACTGGAACGGGCGCAGAAGCTGCTCGATACGGAGGATACGTTTATGAAGTATACGGTAGAAGTAAAACAAATCAAGGGAATGTATGCCGCAACCCTGCGCAGCATGATTCCCACATATGAGCGTGAGGATCTGGTATGGAAGAGGATGTACAGCATCCTTGCGGAAAAGCATCTGGATATCACCTTTGCACAACCGCAAAATGCACGGGCATATTTCTTTGATGAGGGATTTGCAGAAAAGAATGTGGATATAGAAATCGCCACGGAGGTAGTCGGCAGCTATGAGGATGTTGAGGATATCTGCTTTCGTCAGCTGAAGGATGAAATGGTTGCCAGTGTTACTTTTACCGGTGATTACAGCCAGATTACGGAGGTCTGCATGGCGATTACGATGTGGATCAAGGAAAACGGCTATGAGCTGGATGGAGCGAATTTCTGCATTTATCACAAGGGCTGGGGGCAGTGTGACAATCCAAAGGAATTTGTGACAGAAATCTGTTTTCCAATTCGTAAATAAGAAAAGAAGGTAGAAGAAAACAATCCTGTTTAAGGAGTACGCAGGATTGTTTTTTGTTGTTTCTGAAGGTATCTTAAGGATACCTTCCATATGCATTATTTCATATGCTCATCGAGGAAGTGGAAAATCTTCTGATAATACGCCTTTGGCTGTTCATACATATTGGCTCTGTGTCCGCTGTTTTCCACAATGTAGAGATCCTTCGCGGACTGACAGGCATCATATAGGCGAAATGCCATATCACAGGGCACATGCACATCCTTTTCACCATGGAGAAACAGAGTTGGAAGAACCGCCTTTTCCATCTTCGGCAATGCGCTTGCCTTGCGGATGCCGAAGTTCATTTTCTGTTTTACAAGGACACCCATGGAATCCAGAATCGGGAATGGAGGCATTTTATAATAGTGCGTCATCTGCCATGATAATATATCATACACCGAGGTGTATCCGCCGTCTTCAATGATACAGCGTACTGCGGCAGGCAGTTTTTCCTGCGGACAGAACAGAATTGTGTCCGCTCCCATGGAAATACCGTACAATACGATTTCCGCCTGAGAATCCATTTCCAGAACCGCATCGATCCAGCGAAGTAAATCCTTACGCTCATTCCAGCCAAGTGATATCAAAGAGCCTTCGCTCTCTCCGTGTGCGCGTGCATCCGGGGTAAGCACATGATAGCCCTGTTCATGAAAGGCTCTTGCGACTGTCCGCATATCCTCCTTGGTGCAGGCGTAGTCATGCAAAACGAATGCCCAGCGGTGTGATGTATGGTCATGGGAAGGATAAATCATACCAACCAGCTGCAGACCGTCTTCACTTTCTACAGATACCTTGTCAACTGCAACATTCTGTATCCATTTCTTACAGAGCAGCAGCTCCTTGTGGCGCCGTGGTTTTTTGTTCATCATTCAGATCCGCGTCTGCCAGACTCAGCTGCTTCCCCTTTTTCAGTTTTTTCCGGTTTAGCGTCTGGTCAAACAGTGTCCGGCACAGAAAGAAATCGGTTGCGGCCGCAAGTGTGGACGCTGCCCCCAGCCCGGTAATGATTTTTGATTTTTTGCTCATGTTGTCAGCTCCCATCTAATTTGTTTCATTATCTATATTATTATATAATGAAATCTGTGAAATTACGAGCGGAAACGTTTACATATCGTATGAAAGGTACAAAAAAGTTGTTTTTAGCACGTTGCAGGCTGAGCATTCTGCAAGGGGATGTTTTAAGATGGAAAGCCAGGGCGGTATCTGTCATAAAAGGCAGGTCTGTAAGGTAGAAGGGGATGAGGTACACCATGGTTGTCTAATGGTAAGAATGTCTTTTTATTGTGATAAGGGAAATTAAGACTGTTAATCTATCGTGCTAAAAAACAAATAGTAGTAAACATCAGGGATATTCATAATAAACGTAAGCAAGGCAGTGATATTGCAGAAATAATGATATGGATATGCAGGAGAATCTGCTGTATTCTGTATGGGATATACATAGATTCAATGCAATGAATCTATGCATTTGCAGAAACCTTATGCTTTGCTGTATGCCGTAACCTGCTGTAAGGGCTTTGTAGTTAGCGTTATTCTGCTGTCGTGGATGCTACTGATATAGAAAGCCGCCTGCGGATAATCTTTGATTCCTTCATCTGTAGCAGGTTGGATGAATGAAAAGATCTCTTTTTCTGATTACAAAAGAAGCGATAAAAGAGAAAGGGATATTACTTGCGTAATTCATGAAAAAAACAGTTGCAATTCCAATAGAATCATATTACAATACTAAGTACCGCGGTTTCGTGGTATTTTCATGCGTGGGAGAAGGAGGCAACCCTTCATTCTGACCACTGCATAAGACTTTTTAAATATAGGAGGAATGTCTTGTGAGTAAGAAAGTTGCAAAAGTTTGTAAACTTCAGTTCCCTGCAGGGGGAGCTAGACCGGGACCTGCACTGGCTTCTGCCGGTATCAACATGCCGCAGTTCTGTACAGCATTCAATGATGCTACGAAAGAACGTGCCGGTGATGTCGTTCCAGTTATCATTACTGCATACGAAGACAAGAGCTTTGACTTCGTAATCAAAACAACTCCGGCTGCTATGATGATCAAAAAAGCTGCTGGAATCAAAAAAGCTTCAGGAAACCAGAAAGAGATCTCTGGAAAAATCACAGTAGATCAGCTGCGTGAAATCGCAGAATACAAAATGCCAGACTTGAATGCCAACGATGTGGAAGCTGCTATGCGTATTGTCGCAGGTACTGCTAAAAACATGGGTGTTGAAGTTGAAGGTTTTGAATAAGAAAGGCGGAAAACAAAATGGCAAAATTCGGTAAAAAATATGTAGAAGCTGCTAAAAAAGTTGATCGCACAAAAACTTATTCAGTAGCCGAGGCAGTAAAATTAGCAAAAGAAACAAACATCGCTAAATTCGACGCATCTGTTGAAGTTAGCTTCAAATTAAATGTGGATCCTCGTCACGCAGATCAGCAGATTCGTGGTGCGATGGTACTTCCACACGGTACTGGTAAAACACAGAAGGTCTGTGTTATTACACAGGGACCGAAAGAGCAGGAAGCGAAAGATGCCGGTGCAGATTTCGTCGGTGGAAAAGAACTGCTGGAAGACATCCAGAAGGGATGGTTCGACTTCGATGTTATCGTTGCGACTCCGAACATGATGGGTGAGCTTGGTAAGCTGGGACGTCTGTTGGGACCAAAGGGCTTAATGCCAAACCCTAAGACTGGTACAGTTACCATGGATGTAGCAAAAGCTGTTGAAGATATCAAAAAGGGTAAGGTTGAATACCGTGTTGACAAAGAAGGAAATATCAACCTGATGATCGGAAAAGTAAGCTTTGACGATGAGAAGCTGGTTGACAACTTCAATGCACTGCTGAAGGTAATCTCAAAAGCACGTCCTGCGGCTGTAAAGGGTACTTACATCAAAAACCTGGTAATCTCCACTACCATGGGACCTGGTGTCAAAGTAACTGTTGAAAAATAACGATTGACAAAATCTCGTTAGCAGGTTAGAATATCAGATGTTATCAATATACCATAGACAGTAACGGCCCTACGGCTTAATCATGTTACCGAGGTAAAAGTTGGATACTAAACTTTCACCCGTAGTCTGTCTATGCCTGCGGGTGTTTTTATATCACTCTTAAAGGGTATATTGTTACATATAAATTTAGGAGGTGTGAAGTTATGAACCAGGCGATTATCGATAGCAAGAAAGCGGTCGTTTCTGAAATTGCTCAGAAAATGAAAGAATCTCAGTCAACTGTTGTTGTTGAGTACCGTGGACTTAGCGTTGCCGAAGTAACCGAGTTACGTAGAAATCTGCGCGAAGAAGGTGTTGAGTTCAAGGTTTACAAAAACTCACTGGCTCAGCGTGCTGCTGTTGAAGCAGGTGCGGATGATCTTACAAAGGATCTGATCGGACCAAACGCCATCGCATTCGGTGGTGACGCAGTTGCTCCTGCGCGTGTTCTGGCAAAATTCGCTAAGAAACATGAACACTTGGTATTGAAAAGCGGAATCGTAGAAGGAAAAGTTGTTGGTGTAGATACCATTAAGGAACTGTCCAGTCTGCCGAACCGTGAAGGTATGTTATCAATGCTGTTAAGCTGTCTGCAGTCTCCAGTACGTGGATTTGCATGTGCTGTTAAGGCAGTGGCTGACGCAAAAGACGGAGGGTCTGCTGAAGAAGCAGCTCCACAGGAATAAACTTACAGGAGGAAAATGAAAATGGCAAAATTAGCACAGGAAGATATCTTAGCTTACTTAGAAGAAGCTACCATCTTAGAACTTAACGAATTAGTAAAAGCAATCGAAGAAAAATTCGGTGTAACAGCTGCTGCACCAGTTGCTGTAGCTGCCGTAGCAGACGACGCTGCTGCTGCAGGACCTAGCGAAGTAACAGTAACTCTGACTGACATCGGTGGAACAAAGGTTGCTGTCATCAAGGCAGTACGTGAAATCACTGGTTTAGGTCTGGTTGACGCTAAGGGTCTAGTTGACAAGGCACCAAGTGTAATTAAGGAAAACATCAAACCGGAAGAAGCAGAAGAAATCAAGAAGAAACTGATGGACGCTGGTGCTTCTGTAGAAATCAAGTAATTCATACTTACACATTTTACAAACAACAAAAAGCCGAGAGGCTTTTTGTCACCTAAAAAGGCGGGATAACGATGGATCATTACTTTACAGATAATCGTCATTTAGCAGAAAACCGGAAGGAAATATCTTTCCGGTTTTGGTGTTTTAACGTTTCTTTTATTACCGATAACGGTGTGTTCTCCAAAGACAGTGTCGATTTTGGTACACGGGTACTGCTCAACACGCTGCATGAGCATGAGGAAGAGCTGGGAAATCAACTTCTTGACATGGGCTGCGGCTATGGCGTTGTGGGAATCGTTACCAAAAAGGCATGGCCGGATAAGCAGGTTGAAATGGTGGATGTCAATCCCAGGGCGGTGGAGCTTGCCAGGGATAATGCTGAAAAAAATAATATCGAGGCAAACATTCATGTATCCGATGTATATGAGCAGGTAAGTGGGAATACTTTTACTGATATCATAACAAATCCTCCGATTCGTGCCGGTAAAAACGTCATCTATAACATCTTTGAGGAGGCATGGAATCACCTTGCGGACCAGGGAACACTTTGGGTTGTGATTCGCAAACAGCAGGGAGCACGCAGCGCCGTGACGAAAATAAAAGAAGTGTTTGGAAATTGCGATATCATTCACAAGGAAAAAGGATATTTCATACTAAAAGCAAAAAAAGCATTGACAATTTGACAAACAGTTGATATTATAATAAATTGCATAATACTAAAATATTAAAATGGGTTTTTATGCCTTATTTTGATAGGTGAAACTTGTAGAAAGGATGGCGTACATGGACAAAAAACAGCCTTATCGTATTGTCGCTTCCGGTAAAAAGGCAGAGCGTCGAGACTACTCAAAAGTAAGCGGGCATCTGGAACTGCCAAATCTGGTAGAAATCCAGACAGACTCCTTCGAGTGGTTCAAGAACGAAGGAATTGGGGAAGTTTTCAATGAGATTTACCCGATTCAAAACTATGGAGGAAATATCAAGCTGAAATTCGCCGGCTATGAATTCGGAGAGCCGAAATTCAATGCGGAGGAATCAATGTATCGCGAATGTAATTTCGCGGCACCTTTGAAAGCCCGTATGGAGCTTGAAATTACAGATAACACAACTGGTGAGGTTATCAACAAGTGGG
>OLDY01000113.1_pt1 | contig 19991 bp, 7 predicted proteins | sample 1602271 | NCBI WGS metagenome assembly OLDY01 (sample SAMN02675046, study PRJEB24791) | human gut metagenome, SKBSTL021 | isolation source: stool | host: Homo sapiens | place: USA | reverse complement strand
AAGCGACTGATAAACGTATATATTTATATGAACACTATGTATCCTTATTAAAGAGATATAGACCTAAATTTTTTATTTTTGAGAATGTAAAAGGGTTGTTGTCTTTTAAGGATTGTGATTTAGAACTTTTATTACCTAAGATTGTAGAGGCTTTCAAATATGCTGGATATAATACAATTGTAAAATTAATTGACTCTAGTGATTATGGTGTATCTCAACGTAGAGAACGCTTATTTATTATTGGAATACGGTGTGATTTGGAGATAAAACTTAATTTTTTTGAAGCTATGCAAGTTTATAAAGAATGTCCTCTGCCACTAAATGAATTATTTTCAGACTTACCTGCATTATTACCAGGTGAATGTAAGACGACATATAAGACGAAATCTATAAGAAAATCATTGAAACAGTATTACAGACAGGCTGGAGATGTACTAACATATCATTTAGCACGACCTGTTAATAGAAATGATTCTAGAATTTATAGATTAGTAGCTGAAGAGAAACAAAAGGGATATAATCTTGTATACACTAAGTTACCTAAAGCTTTAAGAACACATTCAAATGAAAACTCCTTTATTGATCGATTTAAGGCTTTAGATGGGTGTAAGATAGCTCATACTATTGTGGCTCATATAGCAAAAGATGGGCATTATTATATTCATCCCGATATAAATCAGAATCGATCAATAAGTGTTCGAGAGGCTGCTCGAATCCAGGGGTTTCCAGATAATTTTTATTTTGAATCCTCTCGGTCCTCTGCGTTTAAACAAATTGGTAATGCGGTGCCTCCTATTTTATCAAAAAAAATAGCACAAACAATTTTAGACATATTTTAAGTATATTAAATGAACACCGATATAGTAATTGTATTGCTATGTCGGTGTTTTAGTATGTATTCCTGTTTTTGTAATTCTTTCCTCCTGCGGTATAGTACAACTGTGCCCGGGCAGGAAAGGATTTACAATGACATTCTATTCTGCACAAGATTTTGAACAATACTACGTAACAAATGTAACACGATTTGAACAGATTCGCGATGAAGCACTGGTAGAGGTATGTCAAACGAGAGTACCTATCTGTGACGTGCCCAGTGAACCTATCGATAGCACGGCGGCTAAGATGGAATTGTGTCGGCGCTATCGCCCACTTATCGTAAAATACGAGCGATTATTGGTGAATCGCACAGTAGAAGATGATGTAGAGGCTATGCTGTGGCTCACCTTTATTGAATTGATTTACACCTACAATCTAGCTGGTACAGTACCCTTTGCGGGATATGTGAAATCGGCCATTCATTTTAAACATCTCAATCACTATAAACGCATGAAACAACGATGGAATCATGAATTCCATATTCCAGATACAGCGGATGGGGATGAGCAATTGGCGATGGATCAAATACCAGATACTATAGATGTAGCTAACCAGATTGTACATCGTGAGGAACGAGTACAACAATATCATTTATTGCGAAGGGCGATGCGTTTATTAAAGGTGGATCAACAACAGTTGATTACCGATATTTATGGAAGTGGTTGTAATTTGTCGGATGTTGCAAGACAGCAAAATTGTTCACGCCAATCGATACAACAACGACATAAACGTATCTTGGATGTATTACGGGAATACATGTATAGATATGTAATGTAATATTCAAATTAGAGATAGAGTTAGGAGATGATAATACATAATCAAATGATATAGATAGTATACGTGGCTGCATATAGTTGCATGCTTCATATATTAAAAAATGTGATAAATCTATGGACATATATTTAAAATTACATATTTACAGGTAAAAGCACATAGGTATACAATGAATGCGAAATGAATGCGCGTTCATGTATAGAGTGGGAATATTCTTTATATAGTTTGTTCGTATTATTTAAGAGGAGACTATTGTATGGAAACAGTGTATGATGAGCATACGAATGTGTCACCCTATGTAGTAGACGACGAGAGAGAATATGTACTACAAGATTGTATGGTCCGCCATTTATGGTGTATGATTCCAGACTATAAATCTGGTGGTAATGTAACCAAATGTTACTACGCGGATGGCACAGATGAGTTAGTACATCGTCCGATGTTACGCCTGTTTTATGATCTAGCAAAATATTTAGCCGTCGATTTACGGGCCTTGCATAATACGATGGGGCAACGAGCCTCGTATAATCAGCCTCGTACCTTGGCTGTGAATATGACCTGGATACCCTTTAAAACAAGGAAACCTGTAGGCAAGGATGGCGCTTATGGATACTTTAATATTGTGGTACCCTTTACCTATATGGTGTCCGATGGGCCTACAGAGCAGCAATGCTATATTCATGGTGGTCACACGGAACCGATTTTGCTGTTACATCCACCGACCTATGTACGGAGAAAACTAGATGCAGCCATGATGGAACATCGGCGCTACGTGAGGCGTATACTAGAGTATATGCGGATGTGTGGTAATCCAGATGTACTAGCAGAACTCTATATTGCTTGTCATTTTCATGATAACTAAATAATGGTATGACCTATATCGTCATAGATGATAGACCTGTTCTATCTCTATGGCGATATTTTTTTGTGAAAGTTTGAATTGTAGATTGAGAATACTTATAAGTAACCAATAAATTCCTGCAGAATATAGAAATTAATGAAATATTAAAATATAAGATAAACTTATCATATGTTATCTAAATATTAAACTAACCTGCAAACTTATGTAAATAATGAAGAAAAGATGAATAAAAATGTTGACGGGGGGGGGGCATTTGGTAGCATTATGTCTATAGAGTGTGTACATCCAATATAGGGACAAAAGGAGTGTATAGATATGGGTCTGAATCATATATACAAAGTTATATGGTCAAAAACCAAAAACGCTTGGATTGTGGTGTCTGAAATTGCAAAACGAGACGGTAAATCTAGCGTTAAATCTGTAGTCACCTCACTGGCTGGTAAAAGTGTGGCAGCTGTGATGGTAGCTATGGTTATGTGCGGGGGAGTGGCGTCGGCGAATACAGTGTATGGACCAGGTGCGACGACTGGAACCAGTACAAATGTTACAGTTGTTGGTGATAATGCACAAGTAGATAACTATTCTAATAATGCTGTCGCAATAGGTTCAAATGCAAAAACCCAAAATGGTACGAAGAGTATTTCCATTGGCAGTGATTCTTCAGTAGACGGACAATTTGGCATAGCAATTGGTGCAGGAGCTACATTAAAAAGTGCTTCAACTTTTGAATCAATTGTTATAGGGTATAATGCAAAAAACGAATATGCTGATGTTGTTATAGGTAAGAGCTCTTCTGCAAAAAACTATTGGTCAACTGTTGTGGGTGCAGATAGTAGTAGTGTCGGTCAATATTCAACACTTGTAGGGAATAGGAATATTGAATATAAAGCCTTATCTGGTGCAGCTTCGCAAACTAATGCGAACTCTATATTAGGCCATAACAATAGCGTAATGGGAAGTTATAACACTATTTTAGGACAACAAAATATTGTAAATTCTAACGGTAGTGTAACAGCTACAGGGGCTACTGGTGTTGAGCATAATGTAGTGGTTGGCTATGCTAATGGGGTTCGAGGAAATCAAAATATTGTACTAGGAATGAATGGTACCTTTCCTACCTATGGCAATCGAAATATTGTTATTGGACAAAGTAGTGGTACCGCAGGCTCAGTTGCACCATCTGACACAATAGGCATTGGGAGTAGGGCCCTTACCTATAATAATAATGCTATTGCTTTAGGAACGAGTGTAACCTCTACTGGACAAACGACCAATTATTCTACGTCTATTGCGATTGGTAATGGCTTGAACTCTGATGAAAGTATTGTTATAGGCGCAAAAGGAACTTCTGATACTTCTTTTAGTGGGATGGCAGGTACTAGTCAGTCTATTATGGTTGGGTATACTAATGGTTTGATTGCAGGTAATAAGAGTGTTATTATTGGCTCTGGGAATAAGGGGGATAGTTATACTGATCGAAGTGTTAATAATAGTGTAATATTAGGTTCTTCTAATACTGTTAGGGAGCATGAGAAACAAGTAATAGTTGGTTCAAATAACTATGTGAGGGGAAAACGTATAGTAGCAATTGGTAATAATATTAACGCCGATAGTACTAGTCATGATGGTGCTGTTATTATTGGTGATTCATCAAGGTATAGTTATTTTGATAGACCTTCAGGAAATATTACCGTTAATGGAATCAATATTGATTCAACGAAATTTGCAGGAAATTCTAGTACCTTAACAAATGGTAATTATATGTCCGTTGGTGCTTCTGGTAATGAACGTCAAATTAAAAACGTTGCTGCGGGGCAAATTTCAAGCTCATCTACTGATGCCGTGAATGGTAGCCAATTATACGAAGCCGTTAGAGCTGTAACAGTTGGTGCTAATCCTGATGTGTATATGCATGTTAATGATGGTACATCAACTCAAGGTGCGGGTAATGCTACAACAAACCTTGGTAAAGCCAATGAAAAAGGCGGGGCTACGGGTAACGTAGCTGTTGCTATAGGTAAAGGCGCTACAGCACAAGGTAATATGGCTATTGCTATTGGTGGATATTCCTCTAATGCTAATGCTGGAGAGAGTATTGCTATGCTCGGTTCCGTAGACGCAAGTGCTGAGTATGGTATAGCAATAGGTCATGGTACTCGCGTTCAAGGTTCACGTGGTACTGTTCTCGGTATGGGAGCAAGCAGTATTGGTTCAGGTGCTACAGCATTAGGCTCTTCTAGTTATGCCGTTGGTGATGGTTCGGTATCACTAGGGTATTATAATTCTGCATATGCTAAGAACTCAGTGGCTATAGGCCCTAATACCGGTACAGAAAATGGTGCTGATAACTCGGTAGCTATTGGGTATGGTGCTAGTGCGGATTATAATGCAACAAATGCTGTGGCAATTGGTGGCGCTCGAGTTGGTTATTCTGCGATGACTGGTGTCGGACATATTAGTACTACCATTGATAATAGTAATTCTATCGCTATTGGTAATGGGGTACAAGTATTTCATAAGAATACAGTAGCTATAGGTTCCTATGATAATCGGACTCGTACTAGCTTTCATACTGCGGGTTCTACTATTCCTTGGCAAACAGATCACAATAAACTTATCACACCTATAACTGCTACAGACATGGGTATGTATGGTAGTGTCAGTACTGGATTTATAGAAGGTACATTAGGAAACTCTGTTTACCTCGGTCATGAATCCTATGCTTTCACCCCAAATCCATTAGTAGATGATGAAAGTAATTTGACAGGTGAACAAAGTATCCACACTAAAAAATACGATGCTACTGGCAACATTGTTGTGAGCAACAACACAACAGGTGGTGCATTCGGTAAGGTAAGCAAAGCCACTATCAATGGTGATGAAATCACTGGTTTTGCTGGTGCTCAATCCGTTGGTGCCGTAACAATCGGTGCTGGCGATTATGAACGTCGTATCCAAAACGTCGCTGCTGGTGAAGTTTCTGCTACATCTACAGATGGAATCAACGGCTCTCAATTATATGCCGTAGCCAATACATTATCTAAGAATATGTCGGGCTATATGCATATAAATGATGGTACAAGTACACAAACAGTAGGTAATGCGATTACAAACTATGGGTACTCTGGTTCTAAGGCAGGTGCTACAGGTACAAAAGCCATTGCAGGTGGTATGAATGCACAAGCAAGTGGGGACGATGCAATCGCTATGGGGACATGGTCCAGTGCAGCTGGTGAAAAGGCTGTTGCTCAAGGAGCTCATTCCACTGCTACAGATAAGGGTGCCGTTGCTATTGGTGGTAGCTATGAATTATCTAATGCAGTAAAAGCTGAGAATAAAGGTGCTGTTGCTATTGGTAGCATTAGCACAAATATTGCTGGTAATGATAGCTTAAGGGGTTCTGTTGCTAGTGGAAAAAATTCTATTGCTATTTTAGGTAGTACAGGTGGTGAAAATGCAGTAGCAATGGGTACATTTGCTTCTGCTACTGCTAACTCATCTATTGCAATTGGTAAAAAATCCCTATCTAGTTCCGCCGGTAGTATTGCAATAGGGGAAAATACTCGTGTAATTGATGTGAATACTGGAACTATTAACTCTGGTAGTATGGTTGCAATTGGTAAAGGTTTTAGCGCTATTGGCAATAAGTCAGTTGTTATTGGATTCAATAATGGTAATGATAGTGCCAGTCCAATGGTCGCTGGTAATGAATCTGTCATTCTTGGTAATCAAAGCAGTGTATGGACTAATAAAATCACTAGTGGCACAATGACTAGTATTGATGATATTCCAAAAGGTTCTCATATTATTGGGAATCGCTCAATGATAACTGAATCTAAAGATTCTGTTGTTGTAGGCAATGATTCAACGATTACTAATGCAGATGAATCAATTGCAATTGGTAAAAAAGCTTCTGTAGAAGCTGCGAACTCGATTGCTATCGGATCTGGTGCTAAAGCATCTGGTGAAAAATCCATCTCCATCGGTACAGGTAATGAAGTAAAAGGTAATAAATCCAGTGCCATCGGTGATCCATCGTACATCGATACCACAGCAACTGGTACACATGTACAAGGTAACGATAATGGTACAGCAACAAATCCTATTAAGGCCTCTGAATCTACATTCATGGGTAATACAAATCTTGCCGGTACAGTTGGTACAACAGGCATTCATGTAGTAGGTAATAGTAACACTGTAGATTCCTCTAATGTTATGGTGATGGGCAATGGCGTAAACGTAGGTACAGGCCTAGATGGTGCCGTAGTACTTGGTAATGCAAGCTCTGCTGATCAATATGCAGCGGCTACCGATTCTACCATTAATGGTGTTACCTTCGAAGCTGCTGGCTATGCTGGTAACACAGGTCTTAACAATGGTTCTATTGTATCTGTTGGTGCCACCGGTACAGAACGTCAAATTAAGAACGTCGCAGCTGGTGCCGTTACAGCTACCTCTACAGATGCAGTTAATGGTTCTCAATTGTACAAAACAGCTGAAACCATTCTTAAAATGCCAATTAACATGGCTGGTGACTCAGGTGATACCGTTGGCTTGAAACTTGGTAAAACGGTAAATATTAAAGGTTCTGTTGCCTCTGGTGCCGATGTAACCGATGGTAACATCGCTGTTGTGGGGGATAAGGCAACTAGCACATTGAGCCTCAAAATGGCTAAAAACCTTACAGGCCTAACAAGTGGTACTTTCACAGATGCTAGTGGTAACCAAACCGTTATCAATGGTGCTGGTGTGACAGTTACACCTACTGGTACTGGTGCTACACCAATTTCTATTACCACTAGCGGCATTAACGCTGGTAATCAAGAAATCAAAGGCGTTAAGAAGGGCACAACCGACGATGCAGCCGTTAACAAGAAACAAATGGACGATGCATTGGCTGGTATCTCCTCCACATTGACAATCAATGATGGCACAACAGATGGTTCCGTTAATATTAAAACTGGTAAACTCAAGGTCGTTGGTGAAAGCGGTGCCAATGCACTTGTTACAACTACTGTATCTGGCGATACTATTACCGTTGGTACAAGCACCAAATTACAAAACGCTGTAACCGCTGCAGAAAATTCTGCCGATAAAGACTTGTCTAATTTGTCTACAACTGGTTCTGATACAGTTAAAACACTTGCCCAAGATGCTGTGAAAGTAGCTGGTACAGGCCTTGCTACTGTTAGCGATGCTACAGTAGCTGGCGTTAAAACATACACAGTGAATGTAGATGAAGGCAAACTGGTTATTGATGATACAACAGGTAAAATTGGTGCTGCTGGTGCTTCACAAGGTACGGTGCAAGGTAAAGATGGCGTTGCAACTACACAAAATGTGGCATCTGTTGTAAATTCTGCCATCGATAAGACAAAACAAGCATTAGATGATGCTAAACATAACTTTGCTGGTGATGATGCGACCGTTATTAGCCGTAAACATGGCGAACAACTTAACATCAAAGGCGGTGCAAGTACAACAGCATCTGATCTTACATCTGGTAACATCGCAGTCGTAGGTGACACAACATCTGGCACATTAAATATCAAGATGGCAAAAGCCTTAACTGGTTTAACATCTGCTACTTACACCGATACTGCGGGTAATACACAAACTGTAACAGGTGGTTCCTCTACGATTTCTGATGCAGCTGGTAATTCTACTGTGGTATCTAAAGGTGGCGTAACAACGACTGATGGTACAAATACGACAACAGTAGCCCCTACTGGTGTAACTGCTACAGATGGTACTAACACTGTTAAGTTGACTGGTTCCGGTATCGATGCTGGCAATACTCAAATCAAGAACGTTGGTAAAGCAACAACTGATGATGCTGCGGTTAATAAGAAACAAATGGATGATGCATTGAAAGGTGCAACAGATAATACTGTTTCGTTAGGTAGTGAATCTGGCTCTACAACAGCTAAGAAATTAAGCACAACTGGTGGCATTAAGTTCAACATTAAAGGTGAAACAGGTGCGAATGCACTCATTACAACATCTGCAACAGGCGATGATGTAACCATTGCTCCAACTGCTAAGTTGACAGCTGCTGTAACCGCTGCAGAAAAATCTGCTGATAAAGACTTGTCCAACATTTCTCCTGCTGGTGAAACAGTGATCAAAAACTTGGCAGCTACATCTGCACAAGATGCTGTTAAGGTCACTGGCACAGGTTTAGCTACGGTATCTGATTCCACTACTGGTGGTGTAAAAACATACAATGTAGATGTGAAGACTGGTAATCTTGTAGTCAATGCGGCTGGTCAAGCTGGTGCAGCTGGTACAACAGGTGCAGGCGGTGCCGCTGGTGCTGATGGCGTAGCCACTACACAAAATGTAGCATCCGCTATTAACGATGCCATCACTAAATCCAAAACTGATACAGCACAAGCTATTGCTGATGCAGAACACAAATTTGATGGTGATACAGGTACAACCTCTGTACGTAAACACGGTGAAGTCTTATCCGTTAAAGGTGGCGTAACGGCTACTACTGATTTGACAACCGGTAATATCGGTGTCGTATCCGATGGCGCTGGTACATTGAATATCCGTCTTGCAAAAGTATTGAGTGGTTTAACATCTGCATCCTTCACTAATGCTGGTGGTGATTCCACAGTTATTAATGGTAATGGCGTAACCATTACACCTAGTGCAACTGGTGCATCTCCAATTTCCATGACAACAGCTGGTATCAATGCTGGTAATAAGGAAATTAAAGGCGTTGCTAATGCTACATCCGCTGATGCAGCAGTAAATAAAGCACAAATGGATGCCGCTATCACGGCTGCCGCTGGTGGATCCTTATCTACTGAAAAGGTAGTAGCTAAGACATTGACTGGTGATACAAACCTTGCTACTGTAACAGGTCAAACTGGTACAGCTAAAGGTGAAACATACGAAGTCGCTGTTTCTGAAAACGCTGTTAAAGCGGTAGCACAAACCGCAGCACAAGATGCGGTTAAGGTGACAGGCACAGGTCTTGCTAATGTAACTGATTCCACTACTGGTGGTGTAAAAACATACAATGTAGATGTGAAGACTGGTAATCTTGTAGTCAATGCGGCTGGTCAAGCTGGTGCAGCTGGTACAACAGGTGCAGGCGGTGCCGCTGGTGCTGATGGCGTAGCCACTACACAAAATGTAGCATCCGCTATTAACGATGCCATCACTAAATCCAAAACTGATACAGCACAAGCTATTGCTGATGCAGAACACAAATTTGATGGCGATACAGGTACGACCTCTGTACGTAAACACGGCGAAGTATTATCCATCAAAGGTGGCGTAACTAATACAGCTGATTTGACAACTGGTAATATCGGTGTCGTATCCGATGGTGCAGGTACATTGAATATCCGTCTTGCTAAAACATTGACTGGTTTAACATCTGCCGCCTTCACTGATGGTACACACACAGTGACTATCGCAGGATCTGGCATTGACGCTGGTAATACAGAAATCAAACACGTTGGTAAAGCAACTACAGATGATGCTGCTGTAAATAAGAAACAAATGGATGATGCTGTGAAAGCCGCTACTGATTCTGTAACTACATTAGGAGATAACAAAGTATCCTTAGGTAGTGATTCCGGTACAACAACAGCTAAAAAATTAAGCACAACTGGTGGTATTAAATTCAACATTAAAGGCGATACTGGTGCGAACGCACTCATTACAACATCTGCAACAGGTGATGATGTAACCATTGCTCCAACTGCTAAGTTGAGTGCTGCTGTAACGGCTGCTGAAAACTCCGCTAATAAAGACTTGTCCAACTTGTCTACTGCTGGTAATACATATATCCAAAATCTTGCAAAATCTGCAGCTTCTTGGAATGTAGAAACCAATGGCGGTGGTACAACGGCTGTAGCTGGTGGCGACACTGTTAACTTCATCAATGGCGATAACATTGCTATTACAAATACAGGTCGATCCATTACAATTGGTACCGCTAAAAACGTATCCTTCGATAAAGTCACTGTTGGTGGCGTAGTTATCGATAAGAATAATGGTATCGATGCAGGTGGTAAGGAAATTACAAATGTAGGTCCTGCTACATCTGGTAACTCTGCTGTTAACAAGACACAAATGGATACAGCGATTACTAATGCTGTTAACAAAGCAACAACTGATGCTAAACACGATTTCGGTGGCGATGATACAACTGTTGTTACACGTAAACATGGTGAAAAACTTAACATCAAGGGCGGTGCTTCTACAACAGCAGCTGATCTTACATCTGGTAATATCGCAGTTCTTGGTGATGCTACAACAGGCACATTGAATATTCGCATGGCCAAAGCTTTAACTGGCTTAAGCAGTGCTACTTTCACAACACCTAGTGGCACAACTGTTATCAATGGTGGCGGTATGACAATTACGCCAAGTACAACTGGTGCGGCACCTATTTCCATCACAACTGGTGGCATCAACGCTGGTAATACAGAAATTAAAAATGTGGCTGCTGGTACAACGCCTAATTCCGCTGTTAATAAACAACAAATGGATAGTGCGATTTCTAATGCTACGGCTAACGTAGGTTTCAGTACAGCTGGTAATACAGGTACTGGTAGTGTAAGCAATGGTCAAACATTGACCATCACTGGTACAAATGGTATTGAAACGAATGCAAGTGGTCAAAGTATCACAGTAGGCCTTGATGCTGCAACACGTGCCCAAATCAATAATGCTACAACAACTGCTAATAATGCAGCTAAGAAGGATTTGAGCAATATTGATAATGCTGGTAAACAAGTTATTAAGAATACAGCTGCTTGGAATGTGAAAGTTAATGGCGCTGCTGCTGAAACTGTAAAAGGTGGCGATACCGTTACTTTCAACGATGGCGATAATATCAAGGTTACAAATACTGGTAAAGATATTACTATCGCTACTAAGAAAGATGTTTCTTTCGATAAAGTCACTGTTGGTAATGTAGTAATTGATAAGAATACTAACCGTATCAGTGGTTTGGCTAATGCAGCTAATAATGATGAAGCTGTAAACTTGGGTCAAATGAATGCCGCTATTAGTACTGCAACTGCAGGCACAGGTAATATTAAATACAAGGCTAATGGTGGTACTCAAAATTCTGTAGCATTGACTACTGGTTTTGATTTCAAAGGTGATAGCAACATTCAAATTACAGCTGATCCTGCCAACTCTGGTGTTATTAATTACAAATTGAATCCTGCATTGACAGGTATTACCTCTATTAGTGGTGGTACTGGTGCTCCTACTATTACGCTTAATGCTGGTAGTGGTTCTACACCTGGTAATGTATCCATTAATAGTAATCTAGATATGGGTGGTAAACAAATCAATAATATTGGTGCTGCTACTCATGCTGGTGATGCAGTTAATAAAGCACAAATGGACCAAGCATTGCAAAATATTGCTGGTGCATCCAGTAATGCTGCTAAGTCTTATGCTTATAAGGCTGGTGCAGGTGCTGCCGCATTGGCTGCATTGAAACCAATTCAATACGATCCATTGGAACCAACACAAATTATGGCTGGTATTGGTAATTACAAATCTCAAACAGCCGTAGCGCTTGGTGTGGCTCATTACACTAATGAAAACACTATGTTTAACTTAGGTGTTTCCTTAGATAGCCACGATGGTATCGTAAATGCTGGTGTAACCCACAAATTTGGATATAGCCCTGAAAAGAAAGCTATTCCAGATAAATATAAAGGTGGTCCTATCAGTTCTATCTACGTAATGCAAGATGAAGTGACGGCATTACAAGCAATTGTTCAAAAACAAGCTGCTGAAAATGAAGCCCTTCGTCAACAAAACGAAGATATGCAACGCAAGGTAGATATGATTCTATCTAAGATTCATTAATTCCAATAATTTTAAACATTCCCTCTTGTATACAGAAGATTAGTTAGAATTAATGAATATAGGGCTATTTGGTGGTTAGCCATTGTACTATCAAGGTGGCTGACTACTCCCTTGTGGGAAAACAAACGGACTCTTTTTATTTCTCTCATACACACTCTCTCAATAGAGTCCGTTTGTTATTGATAGTGTATAGTTATAACAGTACATAATAAATAGTAAATGTTATTGTTGTCTGAAACGTAAAGAATTTGAGGCGTAATATATGAAATCTGTATTAAAAAAGAGTCGTTTATTTATAATGTTAGCATCTTTGTTAGGGGTGGTGAGTCCAATGGCTCAAGCAGCTGATTTAGTTCCTGTTCAGCCAACAGTCGCTGTTGTTGATGAACAACATCAGGCGATTAGCTGGGCAAATCTAATGCTCAATGGTTTTTTACAACATCATGAAGGCGCGTCTATTAATGAAATTTCTTTTGATGCTACTGATACAGTCGTTACATTGACTGTTGGCGGTTTTGATAAAGACGGTGTATATAAGGCGGTATTTACAAATACAGCAAATGAAGTTAAGGATGAAAAGGTTGGTAAACTTACCAAAACTGTAGAAAAAACAGCCTTTGATCCATCTACTATTTTGCCTCCTGCTGTAGCTGTAAACTTTGCTTATGCACAAGCTGAAGGTAAGGCAACAAGCCTTTTAAGCTGGGCTGTTAAAACCGATAAAGGCACGCCACAATATACTGTTGTGTTTGCCACAAAAGATAAGAAAACCATTACTGTAGTATTCGATGCAGTGAGCGGAAAATTGTTAAGTGTAACTAAATAACCTGAACGCAAATAATAATATTTGTATTAATGTATATAATGTATATATATAGTGTTTAGGTACAACATTACAAAATAGAATATTATGCACGAAACCTCGCTTTTCTTGAAGAGAAAGGCGAGGTTTTTGTGGATATTAAATTTGATTGGTATTTGCTTAATTTTTATTTTGTGTATTAATAGTAAAAACCCTATATTTTAATTAAATATAAAATAACATATAAAATTTATTGAAATAAATATAGAAATTAATATATAATTTAATTATAGAGAAAGGAGAGGGATTTATGAGAGTTGTACGTATTGCAGCAAGTTGTATTGGCTTGCTGACCACAGTTGGTACATTGCCTAGTATGGCAGCCGATGTATCTACACCTTTTATACAACAAGAAGCGGCCCGAGCCGATGCTTCGTTGCGTCAACGCGCAGAAGCACCGATGACTGGGGCCACTTCGTTGCGTTCAGAATCCGCGTATGTTGGTCTTAGTAGTGCTCCTATGAAGGCATTACCAAAGGAAGCGATTGCATTTCCTATTGACCATATTGTTATTACATCGTCAGAACCTGTATTTAGTAAATATAAGAATCGTCTAGAGGCGTATGAGCATAATCGAATCGGATCGGATGGGGTTACATTCCTTCAAAAGCAATTACAAGAACAATTATTAGCAGATGGATATGTAACAAGCCAAGTGGTTGTACCCAATCAAGATTTACATTCAGGGTCATTAACTTTTGAGATTTTACCAGGGTATGTTGAAGATATTGTTCTTACAAATCCAAATGCACGGACGAATTGGCGGAGTGCATTCCCTGTACGACCTGGTTATGTATTACGACGTCAAGCGTTAGAACAAGGAATTGATCAGATGCGTAGCGTACCTGGTCAAGATATAAAGATGACGATTGAACCAGGTACCAAGCCGTTACACTCTATCGTTAAGCTTACGGTAGAACAAAAAGGATTTGTGCATGGCTCATTTATCTTAGATAATTCAGGATATAAAGCTACAGGAGAGTATCAAGGCACTGTATTTTTATCATTTAGTCAATTGCTAGGGCTTAATGATACATTAACAGCTAATTTCACTAAAGATATAAGTCGTCATGATGATGGCCATGGGTCAAAGCAATATGCAGTTAATTATACGATTCCAGATGGCAATCGTACGTATAGATTATCTACCTATAAGTATAGCTATAATCAATTGGTGTTTATGCCAAATGCATTTCGTTCGGCTGGTACCACACAAGGTACAGAGGTATCGGTAGAGCAGGTTTTAAATAGAACTAGTCGTTCGAAAACATCAGTTATTGCTAAAGTTAATCATAAGTCTCGTCATAATTATCTGGATGATGTAGAAATCGGTGTTCAAGAACAACATACTACATCGGTAGAATTAGGATTATCTCATCGCCAATATAGAGGCAATACAGTGAGTGATGTGTATGTATTTTATCGTCAAGGTATTAAAGGATTGGGTGCTAAGGTACGAAGTTGGGAAGGCTTGGCAGATAATCCAACTACACTATACAAAATGGCTGGGGTTGAAGGGCAGATTCAAACGGGAGTACGAATCGGTCATAAGCAAGGTATATTCTCGATGCGCTTTAGAAGTCAATTTACGAATCAGCGCTTATTTACTACGGATCAGTTTAGTATTGGTGGACGGTATTCGGTACGTGGATTTAGTGGTGAAGAAACATTACGAGGTGACTCTGGGTACTACGTACAAAGTGAATGGTCATTACCATTTAGAAAACAACAAATCACGCCTTATGTAGGTATAGATATTGGGCATGTATGGGGACCATCCACAGAAACTCAATTAGGTAATACCTTGATTGGTGGTGTCGTTGGTGTACGAGGCACTGTTGGTGACGCTGTTAATTATGATGTATCACTAGGGACGCCCATTAAGAAACCAGAAGGATTTGATACAGATGCCCGTGTTTGGGCGTTTAGAGGCAGTTATCAATTTTAAGTGTTGTACATAGAGAGTTATATAGATACATAATACATATTGTTTTTTATACTTAGGAGAGATACATAATATGAATATTAGAAAACATACGACAATGGCCATCTTTGCAGCATTGCTTGCCACAAATTCAGCCCCATGGATTCCGATGGCGTTAGCCAATCCAGTGGTACCTGCTCAAGGTGCATTGGGGCCTAAAACAGAAGCGGCGCGTAATGGTATGACTGTAGTCAATATCAATACGCCTAATGATAAAGGTCTATCCCATAATCAATATGATGCATTTAATGTAGATAATAAAGGGCTTATTTTAAATAATGCCAATCGTCCTGTGAATACGGAGCTGGCAGGTTATATTATGGGAAATCCGAATTTAGTAGGGCCTACAGCGAACACAATTTTGAATGAGGTAACGGGTACGGGTGCAACATCTATGAATGGTGCTCTTGAAGTAGCCGGTAATAAGGCGCATGTTATCATTGCCAACCCAAATGGGATTTCTGTCAATAATGGCACCTTTATCAATGCTAATAGTGCTACATTAACAACGGGGAACCCAATAATCAATAACGGTAGTATTACAGGCTATCAAGTACAACAAGGTAGTATCACAATAGGTGAAAAAGGACTTAATGCATCGAAAACAGCACGCACAGATATGTTAGCTGAGGCTGTTCAGCTGAATGGTACAGTTTGGTCACAAGATGCTCAAGTGGTAACGGGTAAGAATGCTATTTCCGTAGATGCTACAGGTAACGTTACAAATGTTAGTAAAACTGGTGAGTCTACACCGATAGGACTTGATGTAGCTGCTATTGGTGGTATGTATGCTAATAGTATGTATTTAGTTGGTACCAATGATGGTTTTGGTGTGAATAATCAAGGTGTATTATCTGCGCAAAATAAGTTAACCGTAGATAGTACTGGCAAATTGCAAAATACCGGTACTATCGCTGCTACAGATGCAGATGTTACTACAAAAAGTTTCGAACAGATGAATCGTGGTAAATTGTATGTGGATACAGCTAAGATTACTACCGATTCTGTCATTCAAAAGGGGAACACAGAGACTAAAGATGCCCCTGTTATGATTGCCCAAAAAGATTTATCTATAGCAACCAATTCGATTGTCAATACTGATGGTAGTGTGATTAAAGCCGAAGGAAAACTACAACTTGGTAAAACGATGGATTCTACAGGAAGTGTGTCTGGTAAGATAGATCGTATTGTAAATACAGCGTCTACCATTGAATTTGGTCAAGGTGGTGCATTATATGCTAAATCTGTAGACAATAAAAATGGTGGGATTACCCTTAAACGTGTAGCGGTAGGTGGAAAAGAGCATATTAAAAACGAAGTAGCACCATCTGGTAGCATTAAGCGATACCAATTATCGGAAGAATGAATTTATTTAGATCATGAGCAAATTCCAAAAGATAAGGTTGTTATTCATACTCGTGAGAATCTTCAACTTTCTATAAATGGTGAATATCATGAGGATTGGACTAAGTATGAATATGATCGTACTCGTGAAAAAAATGTGGTAGATACATCTAATCCTGGGCGGATTATTTCCGGTGGGGATTTACATATGGATGTCGATCATATGACGAATGAAGCTAGTCAAATTAGTGCTGCTGGAGATATCACTGGTACAGTAGGTCAGTATGAACAAAGTAACCCTAAGGGTAATGAATATATTACTGAAGATGGTACAGCCACATCGTATAGTCGTCGGAGGAGACGTGGACGGGATACGACTAATATACGAACGGCTGACTATAAGAATACGATAGTCAATCCTACAGATGTCCCTGTTGCCGTATATGGTAGTCATGTGGAGAATAGTACAAGTGATGCTGCGGTGGATACATCTCTGTTACATAGCATGAGTCAATTATCAACGAATCCTAATACTACGTATGTGATTGAAACGGATCCAAACTTTACGAACCGGCGTAATTTCTTATCTTCTGATTACGTATTATCTCGCCTTAAATTAGACCCTATGAATATACAAAAACGATTGGGTGATGGGTATTATGAGCAACAGCTCGTTATGCAAGAGATTATGCGTCAAACCGGTAAAAGTAGACTGCAATCTGGTCTTTCAGCGGAAGAACAATATCGCCAATTGATGGATGCAGGGATTAGTGTAACAAAATCTCAATCTGTTGCATTAGGTCGAGGTTTAACAGAGGCTGAGCAAAAGAATCTTAAAGAGGATGTAGTACTCCTAGTTAATAAGGCTGTTGTATTGCCAAATGGTAAAACAGAAACTGTACTAGTACCGACTCTATATTTAGCACCAACCACAAAACGGGTAGAAGGTGCAGCTAACTTACAGGCCCAATCCATTAACCTTTCCGTTGATACTATGCATAATAGTGGTAGTATTGTGGCAGACAAGGATATAACTATTACTGGCAACACCATTCACAATGATAATGGTCTTATTAAAGGTAACACTACTACGGTTACAGCGAATGACGAAGTTCGTAATACACAAGGGACTATTATGGGCAACGATACAGTCTCTGTGTATGCTAAAAAAGACGTCATTAATGAAGGCGGTACCATTACACAAACTAATGCAGCTGGTTCCACAAAGGTTAGTGCTGGACGCGATGTAATGAATACAGGCGTACAGTATAAGGCAGCTAATAGCAAAGTTGAGTGGGATAGTCGAAATAATCGACGTGAAACGATAACCGGTGTAGATCAAGGTCGTATTGGTGGTGCTGGTGAAACAACAGTAGTTGCAGGCCGAGATGTATCTATGGCGGCAGGTGTTATTACCTCTGATGTAAATACGCATGTAGCGGCCGGCCATAATGTAACGATGAAAGCCATGAATGCTACACATGAACTGGAAGAACATCGTTTTGACAAGGGTAAATCTGGTGGCGGACACTCTCAAACGACTGAGTCTCATGATCTTGTTAACGCACAATCATCTGTGGGGAGTAGCATTGAAGGTAAAAATGTTTCTGTTGTAGCCTCTGCTGCCGTACAACTTGAAGGCAGTCAACTATTAGGGGCAGACACAGTAAAAGTATCTGGTGATACGGTTGAACTACATACAGCGAAGGCAAATAGTACAGTCAATCATGTATACCTAGATAAAAAGAAAAGCTTGGTCAAACGTGAAAGTACCAATGCCGTTGATGATGTAACTACTACAGCTGTAACAGGCTCTACCGTAAGTGGTAAAGATATACAGATTACAAGTGCTCAAGATGTAACCGGTCAATCTGCTCAAATTATAGGCGAACATACAGTAGATGTTACAGCTGGTGGAAAGGTAGAACTTGGTGCAGATAAAGCGATTACAGATGGTACTAGTGTATATCGTCATAAGAAATCTGGATTACTTGGTAGTACAGGGATAGGCTTTACTATAGGTAAAGAAAAACACAATATAGATGAAGCTAACCATGAAGAATCTACTGTACGAAATACAATTGCTAGTACTAAAGGTGCTGTCACTATTAAGGCCAATGATACAGTTCACATTACAAGTGCAGATATTGTTGCTAAAGAAGGTGCTGTGTTAGAAGGTTCTGCTGTGACATTAGATGGTAATGTAGACCGTAATCACATGAGTCACGATGAACGCTATAAGAAGACGGGGCTTACCGTATCCTTAGGCGGTGCAGTAGCGAATACGCTTACTAATGCAACACGTACTATAAAACAAGCGGGTAGCCGTGATGATAAGCGTTTAGCTGCACTTGAACTCAATGAAGCACGTCAACAATTGCAAGATGGCTATGCGGCGGTAGATAAAGCGGTTAAGGGCGTCAAACTTCGTGATAATGATGGTAAAGTATTAAAAGACACAAAAAATCATTCCCGACGTGGTCAAAAAAATATTGATGATGCTGTAAATCTCTCTGTAAGTATTGGTAGCACTTCTAGAAAACAAGGGCAAGTAGTAGATACAAATACATATCAAGGCGGGACTCTTGTTAGCGATAGTGAAGTACAAATCAAGGCTCGAGATGCTCAGAAAACTGGTATTAGTTTAACTGGTGAAACGGTACAAGCTAAAAACCTAGTATTAGATAGTGCTAGTGATATCAACCTTGCAACGGGTAAAAACACTGTAGATGTTAAGGATACTTATAAAAGCTCTGGTTGGAGTGTCGGTGCTGGTATTAGCTTGACTGGTGGCGCCTTCTCGATATTAATGCGAGTGGTAATATGGCTCGTCAAAATGGCGATACCCATCAAGAAAGCTATGTACCAACGACGATTAAAGCCGCACAATTAGCACAACTTAAAGCAAAGCGAGATACTACTATTATTGGTTCTACTGTATCTGGTAAGAAAGTTGAAGTTGATACTGGTCGAGATTTACATATCCAAAGTTTACAAGATGTAGATAACTTTAAAGAACATAGTAAGTCTGCTGGCTTCTCTGTATCCTCTAAACCTAATTTTAAGGATCCAACTGGTAGTATAAGTGCAAGTGTAGGTCGTATTGATAGCAAATGGAAAAGCGTGACTCATCAGGCAGGTATTTATGCTGGAGAAGATGGCTATAATGTTAATGTAGGGAATGGTACTACATTAGAAGGTGCTGTCATTAAAAGTGAAGCTCCAAAAGCTAAGAATACATTGACTACTAAATCTCTTGAGATGAAAGATATCCAAAATGAAGCTGAGTATACCTATAGCAATAATGGGATAGGCTATAACTACTATGGTAGTAAAAAGAAACTCGAAGAGATGAAGACCAAGGATAAAAAAGGGTATGATAAAATTTATAACAGTATTGGTCTAGTTCCAAATTTAGGCGTAGGATCTAA
>OLDY01000079.1_pt1 | contig 23450 bp, 33 predicted proteins | sample 1602271 | NCBI WGS metagenome assembly OLDY01 (sample SAMN02675046, study PRJEB24791) | human gut metagenome, SKBSTL021 | isolation source: stool | host: Homo sapiens | place: USA | reverse complement strand
CTATTCACGTTCTTCAGTTTTCCAACTGCGATCCGTCAGACCATCTACTCGACGAACCTAATTGAGTCGTTTAATAAGAGCCTGAAGAAGATGGCCCGACGTAAAGAGCAGTTCCCAAACGAAGGGACCCTCGATCGCTTTATCATGACGCAAGTAATGGAGTACAACGATAAATTTGAGAATCGAGCACATCGGGGATTCAAGGACTGTCACGACACGCTTGATTCGATGTTTTAGAATTGTCAATTCATGCGGACGAAGTTTCCTTTTTTACACAACATTCTTGACACTCTCCTTTAAAAACAGACGTTGCTTAATCGCAGCACAAATAAGTATCATCAAAAGCCAAAGCTCTACTTGTAAATGTTGTTAACCAGCTATTAAAAAAGCAATCTTTTCAATCAGATTTAATCTGGCTTTTAAAGATCGCTTCAAATTCAATTTTCTAGCTTTATCAACATTTTAAAAAATGCGACGATCCCACTCATTTCTTCTGATGCCGTTCAGACAATTTTTGATTAACCCGTTTGACATCAGAAGCTGTTTTCATCTTGACAATAAAAAAGATAATTAAATAAATTCCTATAAAGCTGATGCAAAAATTCAACCAATTTTGTAAGCTCAGCCAATGATTCAACCACATCATCACTAGAATCAAACTAAAGGCCCCGAGAAAATGGAGCAACAGTTCAACCAAGTATGACCAATTATCTAGGTCAAAAACTAAAGTCAGCACCCCAATTAACCCACTAATGATTAAAACACTTAGCACATTAAATGTTGTTACACTCTGAAACCCATCAAAGGCAACAAACAATAAAAAAGTTGTTGCACCATATCCGACTCCGTTTGTAAAACAATTGATTACATTTCTGAAATTTTTTGACATAACAATTCACCCTTTAAAGTCCTAAATGTTCTTCCAGATCGCTTAAATACTTGCGGCTAACACTAGTTCGCAAACTCTTTTCCATTTTAGCAGTCATCGAACCAGCAAAGCTATCTTCAAGTGACAGCAAATAATCAAGGTTAATTACTGCATGTTTTGACACTTGAACAAAGATATCTTTAGGCAGTTTCTGGATAAACTTATACAATCGTTCTTGTATCAGATACTTAGCGGTCAATGTTTCGATTGACAACGTATTTTTTTGCACATCAACTAAGATAATATCATCCACCTTAACAATTATGATACTGTCATTGGTTTTAATTGGTAGAATTCGATGTGGCTTCTGATCAAATTGATTAATATAAGCCATTAAACTCTTGACATTATTAGTTAAACGATTTGCTTTAACGATTACTTCAATTTCTTCGCCAGTTATAATGTTTTTTCAAATCGTACTTCCATTTATTTCACTCCGTACTAACAGATTTATTTTGATCATATTTGTTGGTAATCAAGATAATTATTAATAAAATTACGGTTACACCGGTAACTATTGCAAAGTTTTGCAATTTTGTGGTTAGATTACCATTTAAATTAATTCCAATTCCCAGTGTTTTTTGTAAATTATGCAAAATATTTGGTTGAACGTTTTTCAGTATATCATGCATCAACAGCTGACGATAGATTGCTGCTACATAAGCCCCTGGTGTTAACTTGACTAAATTTTGCGCAAAAGTTGGCAAAACACCGATTGGAATATAAATTCCCACTAAGAATCCTGAAGCTGCCCCAACGATTGAAAAAAACTTGCCAACAGTATCAATATTTTTCATCCGATAAACTAGAATGAAATTCAGCACACTTGCTGAAAATGATGCTAAAATTGTAACTATCAACACTTGAAAAGTGATATATCCAGGAATACTGATGCCATCAACCCAAGAAAAATAACTAACCATTATTAAAAAAAGTGCTATTTGCAATAGAGTTCCAATAATTGTTGCTGCCAAAACATAACTGAGTCGAATTTTCAAGCGACTTAAACCAGTTAAAATCAAATCATCAAAAACCCGATATTCAAGGTCTGACACCATTCTGGATAAAGCACTTAAAGTCGTAGTAATACTGGCCACGGCCAATGTCCCGCCAATTACCCAAAGATCAAGTACTCTGGCTGGATGCTGCAATTGTTTCCACGAATCTAACATGTTAGACTTCAAAAAAATAATAAATAGTCCAAAAGAAATTAAGGCTCCTAACAAAGAAAAAAATACTCCAGCTCGATTACGGAAAAATAATTTTAAATTTCGTCTTATTAATGGCAGCATTTTATTGCAGCTCCTTTCCAGTTAAATTCATAAATGCATCGTCAAGTGTGCCATGATGATACTCAAATTGCTCAATTACTGCTCGATTCTGTGCTAGAAAATCAATCGCAGCTGAAATTGGAAGATCGATTATACGATACTGATCTTGACCAACTTTTTCACAATTAGCTGGAAAGGCAAACTTGTGCGATGTCCTAATCTCAAGATAATTCTCAGTATTTGCTGCAATTATTTCTGCTGCAGAACCACAAGCAATGACTGCCCCTTGATTAACGATATAAACCAGATTAGCATCATGAGCTTCTTCTAAGTAATGTGTTGTTAAAAAAATAGTCAAATTATTTTTTTGACGCAGATCATTTAACAGCTGCCAAATGACCGTCCGAGTTTGAATATCTAATCCAGTAGTTGGCTCATCTAAAAATAGAAAGTCGGGGTCATTCAATAAGGCACGCGCAATATCAACACGTCGTTTTTGACCACCGGATAAACTACCATATTTTTGCTCAAGGAAGTTGCTCAATCCCAAAACCTCTGTCACTTTTCCAATATTAGCAACCGACTGTTTTCCCTGCATCATTGCCCGAAAATACAAATTTTCTTTGACGGTCAATTCATTATCAAGAATACTATTTTGAAAAACTACTCCAATTTTGGGTTGGCATGGTTGATTATGCTCATCAAGAAAATTAATTTGACCAGCAGTTGGTTTCAACAAACCAATCAGCATCGAAATTGTTGTCGACTTGCCAGCACCATTATTCCCTAGAAAGGCAACTAACGATTGAGCCGGTATTTCAAGATTCAGATTTTTAACTACCGTTTTTTGACCATATCTTTTTGTTAAGTCCGTTGTTGTTAGCTTCATCTGCTCACTCTCCTCTTAATTGCTTAATCGTAGCTTAGCAAATATCTGTGAACAATGGTTGTTAATGTCGACAAGTGGCTAAATTCAGCTGATAAGATGATGAATTTTGCAACTGAAATAATGCAAAAAAGCTTTCCTCAATGTAGTGACTACCCAAAATTAGATTTCGGTCTAATTTTTAGCAACACTTCATAAAAGAAAACTTCTTGTTTAATTCCTCTCGTATTATATGTTTATAAGTAGTTATGTCCGTATAATTGGTGTAATTTCTAAATAGGACTTTGTGAAATCTGAAAGGAACTTCATTATGCCAAAGGTTGAATTAAATTTAGAAGATGACGAATTAAAGGAACTATTACTAGGTGATCGGGATAAGGCCATACAATCAATTATGGCCAAGATCCTTGACGAAATTCTTAAATCCGAAGCGACTGAGCAGATTAAAGCTAAGGCTTATGAACGTTCGGATGAACGAACCAATTCACGGAATGGTTATCGGGTTCGTCAGCTTACCACCCGCGTAGGGTCTCTAGAACTACACGTTCCTAAACTCCGGCATGGTAATTTTTCAACGCAACTGTTCAAACGCTACCAGCGTAGTGAGCAGGCCTTTGATTTGGCATTAATGGAGATGGTAATCCAAGGTGTTTCAACTCGTAAAGTAGCTGAGATTACTAAGAAGTTATGTGGGACAACCTTTTCTAAAAGTACGGTCTCGGCTTTATGCAGTAATTTGGACGACCAAGTGCTGGATTTTAACCGACGTCCCCTTACGCAAAAGTATGCTTTTGTGTACGCCGATGCAATTTTATTTAAGGTTCACCGTGGTCATGTTGTGACGAGTAATAGCTTGCTCGTTGCGATTGGAATCGACCCTAGCGGTCGTCGAGAAGTGCTCGGTTTTGATATCGGTGATAGTGAATCAAAAGCTTCATGGATGGACTTTTTTAGTGACCTTAAACAGCGAGGCCTTACTAGCGTTGATATGTTTGTTTCAGACGCTTATTGTGGCTTAAAGGATGCAATCACTGCGCAATTTCAGGGTAGCCTTTGGCAGAGATGTCAATTTCATTTTAGTAACGACTGTACAAGCATTCTGGCACTCAAGGATCGTAAAGAAGTTGCTAACCGACTCAAAGATTTATTTAATGCCCCAACGTACGACCAAGCGGTTGAACGGCGTGACCAATTGGTTAAAGATTGGCAGACCGAGTTCCCTAAGGTGGTGAAGAAATTAGAGAATAGTTTTGACGAATTAATGGTGATTTACCAGCTCCCAGAGGAGCTACGGAAGCGTCTCCGGACGAATAATCCAATTGAGCGGGTTAATCAAGAAATCCGGCGTCGCGATCGTGTAATCCGGATATTTCCGAATGATCTAAGTATTTTGCGACTAATGGGAGCACTATTGATTGAACAGAATGAAAAATGGGCTACTGGTCCACGGTACTTAAACATGACCGTTTACCACGGGATTGAAAAAGATGCCGACTTAGAAGAAGCCGGTAAGCTTAAACTTGTGAAATAATAAATTCGCGGAATTTAATTTACACCAACATTTTGGACTTGACCTGTCTTTTTCCTTGCGAGGTGAGGCCCATGGGAACATGGAATAATCTTCAGGAAGGTTTCACAGTCAATGAGCGTCTTCCAGACACTCTCGTTGATGTTGCTGTTTGGCACGTTTTTAATCGCGCTACTCAGCTATATCGACAAGCACCACAAATAAAAAAGCCGCCCTGCGTAACTTTGGTCGGTTACAGGGCGACAATGTAGTTTTGTAATCTAGGCCACCGCCTTTGAAGCGGCTTGCACGGGAAGTCCTGTTTTCGGCGGGGCTTCCTTTTTCTGTTTATATTATAGCATGACCTTTAAAAACTGGCTAACGTTTTAAACTTTGATCAAGTTCGGATTTGGGTTGTTTGATTGACGGATTTTCTTCAGCAAATGCTTGCAGCTGTTTTTGTGTTCGATTACTAATTTCATGGTGTATATCATTTAGTTTGTTTTTTAGTTCTGATTTTTGTTGTGGATTCCTTGCTTGCTGAACTTGTTGTTGCAAGCCTTGATAGGACTTATTAAGTTCCTGAGCTGACAGCTTTTTTATTTTACATTTAAATTACAAGTGCATACCCCCATCTTCATGCCGATTACGGGTTTGGTGTTGCCGCTGCTTTTTCGTCATTGCCCACTCAGTCTCTTTTAAGCCGTGTGCCTGTTTTTGTCGTTCGTAATCTTCATCACGGGCATATAGGGCAGTCATGATTGCGTTACTAAAGGCTGTCTTTAAGTAGTAGCTTGGACTAACTGGCTTGTAATTTAGCGGTTGATAATGTCCCATATTTACTTTTCTATACTGGTCGTCCTTGGCTTGTTGCTCTTTTAACTGCTTTTGGATTTTCTCGATCTGACTGTTCTTAATCATTGGATCGGCTTTGCATTCGCCCAAAAAGAGTTGTTTAGTACCATCATGCTTTAAAACCCGTTGTAGGTGATGATTTTCTAACTGATCTAAGCTCAGCTGTCCCGATAAATAAGCTAGTCCTTGTTGATGTTCCTGAGTATTGAATACCCTCGGTGGATTTTCCCGCCATTGTGCGATTGTTTCAACCTTGCACGGTTTTAAAGCTGGATCATAGTACATCACTGCTGTATAGACCTGTTCCTGTTTAATCATTGGTAATTCATTAAAATCGCCGTTAGGAAAGGCTCTTCTTAAAACTTCCTGGTATTGGGTTTGAATAACTTGCTTCACAGCCATGATTGTTCGTAAATCTTTGACTGCTCGAGTAATCTTTTGCTGTTCGGTTGGTGAATACTTTTCTAGTAGACCTTGATCAACGTGTTCTAGACTTTCTAAGCTATCATCATGAATCATCAGCGTATATTTAAGCTTGATTCTGACTTCCTTTTCTTGTTGCATTAATAACTTCCAGCCAACGTATGGCCGTTTGGTAAAGGTCAATAATTGTCGGGTCAATAAATCATCACGAATATTCATTAAACGTTCGTTTAATTCACTGCCTTTGAAAATCGTTTGTTCACTATTAGTTTCTTTAATCAATTCCCGTCGTTCAGCCGCGGTTATCTGTTCAAAATCAAGCTCTGGATAAAGTTTTTTAGTCGTGCGATCAACTACTTTATTTAAGAGTTCATCTGCTTTTTTAGTGAACTTTCTTGTTGGTTAATCGTCAATAATTGCTTAGTGACATCTTCACCAATAGCGTGCTTAATTAAGATACTGTTTTTCCAATTAAATAGCATGCGCCGCTTATCATCTAAACTCTCCAGACTGATATAAGTTTTCAGTTCATGACTTAACTCATTTACCAACCTTTTTTCATTAAATGAGAAGTGTTTACTTAGGCTATCTAAATGACCTCGATTAATTACTTTTTCCTGCATATTTTTATAGCCAGCTTTGGACTTACGATAGGTCTTAACTTGTTGATTAAATGCCCTTCTTTCATGCCGTTTACTATTGATTCCCTCGTGTTGCATTGGTGTATCAGCTATTCCCTGTTCCACAAACGATTTTTCACTAATCCGATCCGGAATATTTTTTTGTGCTAAGAACTGATTAACACTCAACGCCCAATTTTTTCGCCACTCATTAATTTTTTCCTTTTTATCCCAATCAACCAACCAAATTTTTCTTTATTTTGGAAACCCGCTTTTGGTTAAAAGTTGCTTGCCATTTTCATCTTTAATGTACTGCGTCTTTGCTTTTAATCCCCAACTACCATCGAGGTTAAATGGGCGATTAGTTAACATCACATGTGCATGTGGATTATCTGGGTGATCTCTATGAATTGCTACGTCAGCTACCATACCTTGATCGACAAAATTTTCTTGCACATATTTTGTCAGTAATTCTTTCTGTTCGGATTCACTTAATTCTACCGGTAAAGCCACGTTAAATTCTTTTGCATACCGTGAGTTTGACTTACGATCTTTCTTTTCAACTTCATTCCATAATTGTTCTCGATTACCGGCCCATTCTGGTGCATTTTTTGGGGTTAAAATAAAGCTTTCCGGCATAACCGATCTGGCATAAAAATAGTGGCGGCCTTCTTTATTATCAAATAATTTTTCACCACTTCGATAAGCGGCACTGGCAATCGCACTTCGTCCTTTTCCAGCACTAATATTACTAAAACTCATATGAAAAATTGCCATGTTAGTCACCTCTTTGCTTTGATTCTATGGGCTTGACTTTGTTGTCGCCATCGGCGACTTCTAATACAGGATTTTGGGGGTTAGCACAACATAGAATTTATTCTATGTATAAATGCGCATTGACCTCGTTTCACTCAGTCTGCTGATAACCTAAACTCTCCATTTAGTTTAGATCTTCCGCTTCGCTTTTTCAACTTTTATACTTTGACTTTGCGTTTACATTATGATATAGTGACCGTGATTATTTGTAAAACGATTGGAGAAATCCTCATGTCTCAAAGTAACTTAGAAAAACAAGAAGCTAAATTAAAACAGCTTAACCAAAAAATTAAAGAAGAAAAATATAAAATTGAACAACGGCTAGGTAAACAGATTATCAGCCAAGCCAATTTAGAGTATACTAATTTATCTAATGACCAGATTAAGCTTTTAGCTAAGCAATTTTCTGAATTTTTAAAGGAAAAGACAGTAGATCATTAATCATAAGAGATGAGGAAATTCCATGCCTAATCAATATGAAAAATTAGTTAAACAGCAAGCGCGTTTAAAACAAAAAATTGAGCGGGAAGATTTTAAATTACGGCAATCTAAATACTATGAAAATCGGCAAGCCCGTAAAGCCCGTTCTCGCCGACTAATTCAAAAAGGAGCCTTACTCGAAAAATACTTTCAGGCTGATAACTTATCAGTCGAACAAACCGAAGAACTTTTAAAAATATTTGCTAATTACGTTAATGCCCATAAACCGAATAAATTCAAAAACGATCAACCTAATAACTAGGCCGATCGTTTTTATTTTCAGGATTATTTTTTAGCTTAACTTCTGGGTTATGATCTACAAAATTTTTTAACTGATTTTGCACCTTTTCTGAACAATTAATATTTTGATTTATCCAAGGGAAATGGCTTAAATCATTCTTGATTATTTGCCCTTTTTCTCTTTTATAAACAGTAACAAATTTTTCACTATTATCATAAATAAAAACATTGTCACTTTTAAACGCAACCGCTGATAAATTATGATTTGATTGCCGGTAACGTTTTTTGATTATTTCTGATGGCACACCATGTCCACCCTTTTGTACCCGATCCTCTACTCTCTTAATAGCTAAATTTTCATCTCGTAGGGCAACATACAATAAAGTCACTTCAAAGCCATTTTCATGCGCCTTATCAATCAAATTTAGTTGAGCCTTACCCCTTCCAGCAAGTGTTGTTTCTACATGAATACTTTGTCGGTTATCTAAGGAATAGTGTAGTTGCTTTATTTCTTCACGCATGGCTTTTAAATTATCGCTGTCTTTATGCCAATCGCCACCCATTTGTCGTAAAATCTCATCAGCATTAATCCGTATTGTTTTATCAAACAATACGGGAAATGTATCGTACAGCGTACTCTTACCTGCTCCGTTAATACCAGCAACAATAATATATTGGGGTTTATCTATCAACGGACAAAGTCCTTTCGTTTAATAACCTCATCTTGTCTTTTATCTAAAAAGTAGGTATACAAAGCATCATATACTTTACGCTTTTCTGGATCTGGCTCATGTAATGATTTATCAAGTAAATCTTTCAAATCAGTTTGTTTGGCGATTTCAAAAAAGTCATTAATTGTAATTGTATCTTTCATGTTAATCACACTCCCAAGTTATTAATTTATTTAATCTGATAAGCTATTAATCTTCATCTGGATCATTGAGCCAACCAGCAACTTCTTTAGCGTCTTTTAACTCTGTTACTGGTGTCTCCTTAGTAGCTTTTAAAAGACCTAAATTAGCTCTTTCCGCTTCGCTCAGAGCTGGTTTAAACGGTAACGCTGCTTCCGCTACGATCCGCTTATAAAACATGTTAATCGCTGTGGTTGGATTTAGACCCAACTCGTTTAAAACTGCTTCCGTATTATCAGCCAAGTCTTTATCAATTTTAACTTGTACCCGTTTCTTTTCCTTAACTGCCATGATCGTCTCACTCCCCCCTCTTAACTACTACCATCATACTACCTCTTGAGTATCACTTCAATTGTATAAGTCATCGAAAGCTACATGTTAGTTACCTTTTTCAATAGCATCTAATATTTGACCTCTAAAACGTCCAGAGACGAATTTAAAATACAATCTTTCCGATAGATTGTTTTTAGCAAAGTCTTTGAGCTGGTTTTGGGTTCTTTTACTAATCTCGTCTTCAACTAATTTATCCGTTTTTTTAGTTGCTTGTACATCTGGTTCAATTCATTAGCACTTAATTTTTTGTTTGCTCGAATTTGTAATCCTTGGATACCATTGTCATATGTCCACTGTTTAATTTTAGTCATGTCATTAGTCCGATAATAATTGGCAATTAGTTCGTTCCATTGATCCCACTTATCTAATGGGACATTGATTAAGCCAGCACCACCGTCAATCATAATTTTATTGGCACTTAAAGTTGCCGTCCTCTTGTTTCCGTCCCAAAAAATTTGTTGACGCATATTATGATACATGACAGTCAATGCTTTATCAGTGGTCGTCATTTGTAGATCAGCCAAGATTTTTTGTAAAAAGGATTGTTCTTGTTTTTCGTTAATTAAAGGCGGTTCAAAAAAGTCTTCACTGCCTAAATCAACTCCCCCTTTTCCTTGCCGTAATTCTCCTGGTACTAAGGCGTCTTCCGCTGCCACAATCTTATTGATTTGTTTTTCCATGGTTAACGTTAAAGGGGCATTTTGAGCAGTGATATATTGCCACCCACGCTTTAAGTTAACAATTGTCAAAATATCCTCAACAGGAACACCCGCCACACTCATGCCGTCCATAATGGTTTGTGTTTGCGGTAAAGTGGTATTTACGCCTTCAAAGCGAGCATTAGTATGCACTAACTTGGTAAAATTTGCTCGGGCAAACCGTTGGTTTTCTGCAGCTGTGAATTGATACTTGTCCATATATGTTCGTGTCTTAGCCATATTTTGTGCCTCCTTTTCATTCCAATCACTGATTCTTTGACCTGTCCATGTTAAATCACAAAATGCTTTTCGTTGATAATTTGCTCTTGGCGCTTATCTAAGAAGTAAGTGTATAACGCGTCAAACAGCTTGCGTTTATCAGGATCTGGATTATGGACTGCTTGCTCCCAAAGGGCTTGAATATCGACTGCCCATGGGTCAGCCAATAATTGATCAATTATTTCGACTTCTTTGCTGGATTTGGTCATTTAAAAAGCTCCTTTCACATTCCCTTAGTTCAGTCATCGCCGTGCCGTACAGGTAATTCTCAACGTTCTTGATATGTTTCTCATCGCTTCTTAGGGCATTAAAATAGCGTCTTAATGTTTTGGTCATCATTTTTTTTAAATCAGGGTCATCTAATAGAATCCATACGCCTAAATCCTTATGTTCTTTTTCAACAGCATATTTGGCGTTTAAGATAATACCAATAAAGCGCCGCATTTGTTGTGGGGTACGGCACCAAAAGCTAAGTAGTTGCACTGCTTCTGGTTCTAAGAAGACCGGCAAACCATTATCTTCGTCAGTTAAGAACTCATCAGCATGTTTTACTAAATCCCGATTTTGAGCTTCAATTTCAGCTGGTGAAAATTTGGCTGTGGAAAAGTCCAACTTTTGAGTATCTATATCGTATCTATTAGTATCTATATTATTTTTATAGTCTTTATATAGATTGTGTGTGATTTTCACATTTCCGCTTGTAGCAAGGGTTTGAGCGGTCTCCTGCGGAAGTGTGATTTTCACATTTCCGCTTGTAGCAAGGGTTTGAGACACTTTTGGGCTATCTTCACCGCGTAAATAGACATCGGTTGCTTTCACATCGAGCTTGGACAGATATAAGCGATTCGGTTCATTCTTTTTAGTCTTTGGGTTAAAGCCCAGTTGTTTTTGCATCAGCAAATGAGCGGTTTCGAGTTCTTTTTTTATTTTGACGACTTTTTGATTATGGCAATTAAATAAATTTTCGAGTTCTTGATTGGTAAAAATAAAATAGACATGTCCTTCTTCATCAACCCAGTGGTTGCGTAAGGAATATTCCAAGCGATCCTTGAGCACCATGTATGCCAGTTTAGCCGTATCACTTAAACCCTTGTATTTTTCACCGTACATGAGGACTTTTGGAAACTGGAAAAATAGGGTTACATAAACATTGTCAGCTTCATAGTAATTGAAATTGTTTGATTCTGTCATCATAAAAACTCCCTTTCTTGACTGACACACGCTGTCTCAAAAGAGAGTTGCTAAAACAATTGATTTGCTTTAAAATACAAATCTGATATGCTTTAACTGAATTACAAAGCTTTCATTGGTCTGGTGGCTTTGTAATTTACCAGCATGTGTCTGTTTGTGAGTTGCCCAATCGGCAACTTTTTTTATTTTATTCAACAATCAAAATAAAAATGGACTAGGCAGCCTTGCTAGCTACTTAGTCCATTGAATTTAATTTGTTTTTAACTATCCTTCACTTGTCCCCTGGGACTGGTTTGCGGTATAATTAACCTACAAATTAAGAACAACGTTCAGTCGATTTTCACCGGCAAGTTAAAATCGACTGAATCTAAGTAGCTGTATGTTAGCTACTTGCTAAACAGAAAGAATCCTTGGTTCCTCGTGAACTGAGGATTCTTTCTGTTTAGCTTGATCTCCATATTCGGTTGTTAAATTAGTCTCAGTTTAGCATAGCGCTTACCACCCGGCAACTTTATTTGGTCCGCTAACCTAAATATCCTTGTCTGAAAAGGCGTTGAATCCTCCTTGCAATCGTTCTTTGGAACTGACAGATGATTCTGGCTCATTTTCGGGCGTTTCTGAGGCTTTTAAGCTGTCTTTGACATAAGGATCCCCTGAAGCCTTCAAACGCTCTATTTCGTGAATTAAGGCGGTTTTAACCAGGGTTGTTTTGGGAATTAGTGATTGGTCAAAATAGTCTAAAATCTCTTTATCGACAATCTTTTCGGGGTTTAAGCGGACATTTAAGGTCTTAACTTTTGTCATGCTTATTTACCCTCCTTCTCTTGTGCTTGCTGGCTTAATCCATACTTGTAAAAGCCGTTGACGTTAGCGACTTCAGTATCTTTAACAATGGCCGCATTAGTAAACGTTGTATTCAGAATCTTTTGATTAATTAAGTTAGCACCACCACCAGTGAAGAACAATGTATCAATGCTATCAAGATTCTTTAAAGTTGAAGTCACATTGGCCACTAACCGGCGCGTAAAGCGGTCACTTTCCTTGCCAACCAATTCAGTAATGTCGTCTTGGCGGTTCTTCGAAAAACGGTAGCTCCATTGATGTTGCTGATTGCCGTGACGCAATTCTTTTTCTAACTGATAAAGGCTAACGTCGCCTTCAATTCGACTGGCAATTGCTTCGTATAGATCATTTACGCCGGTATTGAATTGCTGACGGTTTTTGCCGCTAAGTTCAAAATTTAAAATCGTATCAATTAAAATTGTGCCACCACCAACATCAACAATACCTACCTTTTCATCTAACAGCGCCTTATTTTTGATAAAGCCTTGGTTATCTAGTAATTCGTTATAGAGCGTCCCGATTGGCTGTGGCAAGATATACACCTTGCGAACTCTGACAGTCACAATTTGATCGTCAATTGTCACTTGGTGTTGCCCCTCCAAGACTTTTAGCAACGATTTCAAACGTTCTTGGTCGGCATAGTCACCAGTAGGCAAACCAGCTGTAACGACTACTTCTAAGACTTGGTTGTTAGCAATTTTAAAATCACTTGCTAATAAACCTAAAGCAAAGTTAGCCAATAACTTGAAAGCTTCACTGTTATAACGATTGCCGTACATAATTGTATCGGCTAGGTACTCATCAAGGTGTAAGCCATCAATATCTCGGCCCCAAACATACTTATCATCACTGAATGGAACTGAATAAATATGGAGATCGTTATTAATAGTCGAACTACCAACTGACATTGGCATATCGGCTTGGTTTAAATAGCGCGATGGCAAAACATATTCAGATTTGCTACTTTTTAATTTGGTTTGCTTATTACCTAAATCTAAACTGAAAATTTCCATAGGCTGCTCTCCTTATTTTGCACTATATTGCATTACTTTTATACAAATATATAGTAACACTTAGATTCATTAATGTAAACCCAAGAGAATCTAAGCCAACACATATAATTTAAATGCATTACAAAATGTGACTTTTAATGCTGTAAAATAAGTGATAAACCTTACTTAAGTGACCACCAATGTTTTTTCTTGGGTTGGCCGTCGATTGTTTAGCCACCATTAGACCTTCTCAGAATAAGCTTAACCATCAACTACCCATCTTTGCATTTTTTTATGCGTCTGAGAGCTAACCTTTTCACATGAAAAAATATGAACTAGTTTTCTCAATTGTATTTGTGTGTTATTTGTCGTACAATATTGATGAGGTGATATATATGGATGCACGTGTTGATAGTCGTATTCCAGCAGAAATTAAAGAACAAGCTAGCAAAGAATTAGCAGACCATGGTCTATCTATTTCTACCTACATTCGCATGGTTCTGACTTCAGTCGCTAAAGACGGGTTACCTAAATATTGGGAAATTCCTAATACTGAAACCATGTCTTCAATTAATGAGGTTGCTGATGATTTAAACGATCATCATCTTAAGGGTGCTCATTCTCGTCAAGAATTGGAGAACTTATTAAATGAGTGAGCTTAAACCTACCGGTGCCTTTAAAAAGATGTATAAGAAGGTCAAGAAGAACCCTCGTTGGCAACCAATTTTCAATGGACAAGTTCCCTTTGAACATGATGGACGTTCACCATGGGATTATGTAGTCGATCACTTTTTACAAGATTTACCATTGCCTGATTATTTTTATGAACACCCGATTACCCTGTCTAATCAGCAAAAGAAAGAACTCAAAAAAAGACTGGGTAACATTGATAATCTCAAAATCACGGGATTAGATCTACATTTTGATGGTCATAATGGTGACCATTTATTGCTTTACGCCAAAACTAATCAGCAAATTATCTATTTAGTGGGTATTGGATCACATTCAGATTTGTTTTAAACTAACACCAATTTGTTTGGCGATTTGAGCTACTGTTTTCATCGTACCACCTGATATTTCTTTCGATATCGTATAAAAGTGGTTCGCTTAATCCCGGTATTACGGGCAACGTCCAGGTCAAGTCCAAAATGTTGGTGTAAATTAAATTCCGCGAATTTATCATTTCACAAGCTTAAGCATACCGGCTTCTTCTAAATTGTCATCTTTTTCAATCCCGTGGTAAACGGTCATGTTTAAGTACCGTGGACCAGCAGCCCATTTTTCATTCTGTTCAATCAGTAGTGCTCCCATTAGTCGCAAGACGCTTAGATCATTCGGAAATATCCGGATTACACGGTCACGACGACGGATTTCTTGATTAACCCGCTCAATTGTATTATTCGTCTTGTGACAAGGGTTGAAAAACAAGATGTTTGATTTTTGATAGCGGCCAGGCTATCATATGAATATGAAAAAAGTAGAATTTGACTATTATGACTGGAATGAATTTAAACAATTTTTGGATCAATTGCCTGATAAAGACGCTGCCAAATTAATTGCGACCATTCAAAATATTGAAAATAACGGTCTCATTATCGCAGAACGTCAATTATGGGTTAAAAAACTAGAAAATAATCTCTATGAGATTCGCTCTAAGAGAGCTTCAAATATTCAGAGAGCTATCTATTTCCAAGTACAAGTATCTCAGTATTTAATCACCAATGCGTTTACTAAAAAAACGCAAAAAACACCAGAAAATGAAAAGAAGATTGCTCGGAATCGGCGTAGCCGGTATTTCAACAAGGAGGACCAATAATGAGTAAAATTGATGAATACGTTGCTGAAAGAAGTAAAAATAATCCTGATTTTGCAAACCTTGTTGAACAAGAAAATATTAACTTAGAGGTAGCCGTTAAAGTTCGTGATCTTCGTGAAAATATGGGTATGAGTCAACGCGAATTTGCTAGTCTAATTGGTAAACCACAATCAACAATCGCTAGAATTGAAAATGGATCAATGAATGCTTCGACTAAGGTATTGTCTGAGATTGCGCAGGCAACTAAGCAACGATTAACAATTCAATTTAGCCCTGCTTTTTAAGGGTCATTAATAGCAATAAAATAATAATAGGCCCCCAATATCTATAATGTAGATATTGGGGGCCTATTATTTCAATGTTTTTGAGGGGTGATTTATCAGTAATAGACCCTAAAACGCAACACATAGTTTTCTATACTAGTTTCTCAATGCCCCTTGTGTTTTTGTATTTTCTTGGCCTGGTGCAATTTATATCTTTTTTCTTGATCCAAGATCTTCTTAGTACGTCTATTATGTTGTCGAGTTATTTTTTGACATTCCAACTGTTTTTGGAGTGTTTGTTGTGCTTTAGTACCGACACCATGTTGAATACTCTTTCTAGCTAACCTTTGAAGGCGCTTAGGATTGATTTTTCGTTCAGAAACAGACGAAGCACAAACAGTTTGTTGGAAAAAGATAACTTTATTCCAATGATGAAGAATCAGATCATAAATCAAAGCTAATTTAGGCTCTGAAGGGCCTAAGTTAATTTGGCCAACTTCATAAATGGAATCAAAACTTCTTTCAAAAATAGCTTTGTAAAACGGTGGTTCAAAGACAATTGTTAATGAGCTCTGGACAGTAGACATCAAACATCCTCCTTAAAATTAATTAAGAAAGATGGACAACCAAGGAGGCAGGTTACTGATAGCTTAGCTACGTTCGGACTACCAACCGAACTGTGTTTTTACTTTCTATCTCTATTTTAACCTAATTGACTCTTAAATAACTGAATTTTGAGCTTCTAACAATTTAAAGTCAGTTATAGCTATACTAGTAAAGGATTGCTAGCCCATTTTTACTGAATTAGTAACTCAAAAACTGGTCACGATTCAGCTAAAAACGGTTGACCAAAATAACCACCATTTACTGGATATAACAACTTTAATTCATGGCTACAATGCTAATGATATTGTGATTGATCCTGATTGTTTCGTCCCGCTATACAACAAATACTGGTCGTTGGTAATAAAGCAACTTATCAATTGCTTATCTTCACTAGAAAGTTTTGTTTGTGGAAATTTGGCTACTAAAGAACACAGATATAAATATCTCAAACTATGACGTTGTGAAAAATTGGTTTGGTCAAATTTCCCTTGTACTTTATCGAATAGTCGCTGAATATCGTCTGTTGTATTTCAGCTAACAAACTTTTTTAAATAAGAAGACTGGGATTTATCTGTATTGTCAATCATTGATTTAGCAGTATTTATAGTTACAAAAAGCCATTGATTCAAATTAGTTAATTTGTCAGGGCGGTGTCGTAGTTCTTCTTTCGTTGATTCAAAGATTTTTTCTCTGATGATAGTCTCACCTTCTTTGCTGTAAATTATTCATTATTTTATGAGCGGACTTGTGGGTTCGAGTCCTGCACGGGCTATATAATCAATGATTGTAAATAAGTAAAAGTTAAAAAGTGTGTGGCTTAATTACTAATTTTTTGAGAGTTAAACTACTTCTTTAATTTACAATTATTCGTGTTATGTTTAATGGAAATATATTTTAGAAATATTCTTTTAACTTCTTATTTGCTTTTTGACTGTAGCTATTTAAATAGACAATGGATTTATTTTAACCACAGTAATTGAAAATTCACTACACCTAGCTATCGACAAATTAAATGATGCCAACTGATGATAATCAGTTAATATAAAGCAAAATAGTAACCCTTTCTTATAAATTTCTCTATAATAGAAGTAGATTAGAAATGAGAGGACTTATTTATGAAAAAATTAGAAACTACGAAACTTACTGATGAACAAGTTGAATTCTTCAACTCACATTTACCATATATGGCGACTGTTGGTGCCGATGGCAATCCACAAGTTGGACCTAAGGCTTCACTTAAGGCAATTGACAATACAACTATTCAGTACCTTGAAAAGACCAAGTCAGAAGCCTATGCAAACTTAAAGAACGGTTCAGAAGCTGCTATTGTAGTTGCTGATGTTCCAACTCACAAAGCATTTCGTGTAAAGGGTCATGCAGAAATTCATGAAGGTGATGACTACGCCAAGAAGATTGTTTCTGGCACCGACACACCAGAAGCATTTGTAGTTAACATTAAGATTGAAGAAATTGATGCTTAATTGATAATTTCTAGGAAGAAAGAGCCATTCGAAAAGAGTGGTTCTTTTTTACTGTGTGTCGGGCATGACATTTCATCTAATCCCGTGAAAGTCTGGATCACGGGTATTTGTCGCCAAGTGTAGTGAACCACAAGCTGTTAGCGGTGACGTTATGAGTGAAGGAAGTGGCTAGCGAGTTCTTTGAGCTTACGTACAGAAACCTGGTCAGGCCAAATGGCGGATAAGATTGCAATACAAATCGAAGTCCAAAAGACAAACGTAGAACCAAGACGGTAAACCAGGAAGCTGTGAAGAACGAAAAGATGAACTTAACAAAAAATTGAATTGGGAACGAAAAGTAAAGACAAGCTTCTCAATTCAGCAAAAGAATATCTGGACTCAGGCTGTCAATGGGTAATTGACCTGGATATAGAGAAATATTTTGACACGGTAAATCATGACAAATTAATTTCAATAGTAAGAGAGCAGGTAAATGACAAAACCACCCTCCATCTAATTCGCTCATTTCTGAAGGCAGGAGTAATGGAAGACGGTTTAGTTAAACCTAGTAAACTAGGCGTGCCACAAGGCGGACCATTGTCGCCGATTCTGTCCAACATCTACTTAGACAAAATGGATAAAGAATTAGAGCAAAGAGGTCTGAACTTTGTGTGCTATGCCGATGACTGTAATATTTTTGTGAAGAGCGAAAAGTCGGCCAACAGGGTAATGAAATAAATTACCTCATGGCTGGAGAGAAAGCTGTTTTTGAAAGTGAATGCAACTAAAACAAAAGTGGTCCGACCGACTAAAAGCAACTTCTTGGGCTTTACCTTCTGGAAGTCAGGCGAACACTGGCAGGCCAAACCTGCAAACGATCGGAAAGCCAGGCTTTATGACAAAATAAGACTGCTACTCAACCGGAGAAGAGCAGCCAGCCTGCCACTGGCTGTAACATTTACTAAAGTAAATCAGGTAGTCAGAGGCTGGATAAATTATTTCAGAATCGGCAGTATGAACACATTTATGAAGAAATTCAGTCAGTGGATGCGTCATAAAGTACGGGTGGCAATTGTCAAACAATGGAAAATGCCTAAGCGAATATACACCAACCTAATGAGAATTAACAAGAAATTTAGGTATAACTTCAGTGATGAAGATATACATAAAGTGGCCAATTCAAGATTGGGCTGGTATAAGAGAAGCAGAGGCAATGTCAAAAACTATCTGCTAAACCCAAAAGTTTTGGGAATAAAGAAAGCGGATCGGCCAGGACTGGTCGATCCGTTGGAATACTATTTGCTTCGTAAATAATTGTAAATGTAGCGCCGTATACGGAGCCGTACGTACGGTGCAATGAGAGGGGCAAGAATTAATCTTCCTCTACTCTATTAGCTTGATCTTTGTATTCGGTAGTTAAATTAGTCTTAGTCTAGCATAGCGCCTACCTACCGACAACTTTATCTGGTTTTGTAGACTACCAACATTTGGTTGGTAACAATGTTGTACCGGAAATAACCATTGGCTATCCTTAATTGGAATCCCAACAATAGTTCCCTCATGGTGAATGTTCAAAATCTACAAATTAAATTCTTTTTTCAACAACTGTTCTAAATATCTTGAAGCTGTTAGCTCTTTTTCTTTAGCGCGCATTGCTAATTCGTTAGCAATGTTTTGTTTTAAAGTATAGGACTTTGAAATTCTGGGTGCCGGTTCTTCATTTGTTGACGAGCTGCTGTTCATACTTTTTTTTAGTTGGTTCATTTTATCTTCAAATGCCATAATGTTAATCCTTTCCATGCCATATCATGTCATGCTATGATATGCTCATTGTTTAGTAAAAGTATCAAAGATATTGTCAATATTATCAAAAAATTCTCTTGTTTTTTGTGTTGAATTATTTTCTTTTTCCATATTAATCAATGGTTCATGATTAAGTGTTGTTTTATTAAATATTTCTCTCTCTGGTATGAACGCGATTGTTCGTGGATCTTTTTCCATTTGTTCTACAAATTCATGTGAAGATTTAGTATTATGCTTTATTCTGTTCCCAATAAATTTCAGCTCTGCTGTTACAAAACTTTTCCGATTTTCAACATTGATTACATCTTGTTTCAGTTGCTCCATTCGTAATTCCAAATTACTTTTTGAAATAAAACCATATTCACTTGGTTCAATTGGGCTGAACACGAAATCTGAAATAACAATCATGTTCTGTGTAATTGTTGAAAAATCTGGGTGTGTATCTATTAGTACATAATCAAAATCTTTCAATTTATCATAGTTGTCGGAGAACCACATATACATTAATAATTCCTTATTGGCTCTCGTTTGAAGATCATTGTTGATTGTATCTAAATTCATAGAAGCAGGAATAATTGATAAGTTCTTGTGTAATTCAATAATTTCTGCTTTTTCACTGTTTTTTGTAAAAATATCAGATAAGGTTCCATGATCTTTATAAATATCATAAGTTTGAGTTAGGCTACATTGATGGTCGCTATCAATCAGCAAAACATTATATCCCTTGCAAGACAACCATTCACCATAATTAAAGGTTAAGGTTGTTTTACCAACCCCACCTTTAATAGCAGAAAAAGTAATTATTTTCATAGTGTTCCTCCTTATTTGCTAGCATATCATATCATGCTATGATATGCAATGGTATACTTTTTAAGCCGATTGTTTTTTATGTCTGTCTTTTCAACGGTCACCTTGTAGGCCATTGTTTTACTGGAATAATCTAATAAGTACATAGATAATTTCAGTTAGTACATCAAATGTCATATTATGGTTGCGATCGGACCTAGTAATGGTTGATGTTAAAGATGCTGAATTCATTAGGATAGAACAATTTTAACTAGAGATCGTTTGTCGTAATTATGTCTAGTCTGTATGCAGACTATCTGCTAATTGGCGAGCAGCCAACAACATCACGTCCTTAATTTGTTCTGGTGGCTCAGGATTACCTTGGCCTAACCAGACACGGAGAGTATTGGTAAGACCACCTAGTTGAAAAGCCATCACATAATTCACTTGGGTAGGAGTGCCCTGAACATGCCAGGGAGCCGCAAATTGTTGATAACGGGGGATTGCTTTTTGCTGCCAAATTTCATTCATATGATCAAATAAGCCTTGTCGGATCAATAATTGAATTAAATCTCGTTTTTGCCACCAAAAATTTAAAAAAATGTCAAAAGTAGTTTTTAGCATCATTTCCCCTACCTGCGGTTTCTGTTGGAGCAATTGTTCAAAGTACTGATCGAACAACTGATCACACAGGTAATTAATAACCGCTTCTTTATTTTTAAAAGAATGGTAGAACGTTTTTCGTGATAATTCAGCGGTTTGGGCAATTTCAGTAATAGAAATATCCTGAAAATTCTCTTTCGTCATTAAATTTATAAGGGCGTCACATAACCATTGCTTAGACTGCTCAACCATACGCTGCTTTCCGTTCATTTTATTAGCATCTCCTCTACTATCGGTAACAAATTATAGCAATCTGTAGCACTTAGCTAATAAGGATTGTTTTAATGTTTAGGACTAATTATACTAAAAGTCGCAAATAAAGGTAACAAATGTTTCCTTTATATTCATCTGTTACCGAAAGGAGCGCTTGATAGATGTCAAAAGCTACTAAAATTATCAGTTTTATCGGGTTAACCGTTGCGATGTTTATGGGTACCTTAGACAGTACTATCGTCAACATTGCTTTACCCCAAATTATGACCCATTTTAATGCCAGTCTAACTGATACAAGTTGGGTTGCCACCATCTATACGTTAGCTTTAGCCGTGTTTATGATCACTGGTTCAAAGATTGCCGATCGTTATGGTCGTAAAAAAATTATGTTATTAGGATTAGCCTTATTTGGTAGCTTTTCAGCGGCTTGTATGCTGGCAACGTCGTTACCAGAATTGATTGCTTTTCGATTTTTTCAAGGATTAGGTGGTGCCATTATCACCCCGATTGTCTTACCAATGGGAATTGAAATATTTGGCAAAGCGCATATGTCCAAAATGGCTAGCGTTGTGGGCGCGGTAACGGCTTTAGCCGCTGCCGGGGGGCCACCGATTGGTGGTGTGATTATTGAATATGCTTCTTGGCGCTGGGTATTCGGCATTAATGTCCCCTTAACCATCGTAGCCTTTCTAATTGTTGTTATGGGGGTAAGGGAATCATATGACGAATCCTTGGCGGGGAGAATTGATTTACCAGGAACCATCCTTTTAACACTAGGCTTGGGTGGTTTAACCTTTGGCCTACTAGAAGGCCGCCAATATGGTTGGCAGTCGGGCATCATCTTAGGGACACTCATTGGCGGCGTATTAGCTATTGGACTGTTCATCTTTATCGAAAGTAAAGTCAAACACCCGTTACTTGAATTAGATTTGTTTTGTGAAAAAACCCTCACTGCTTCTAGTTTAGTTTACTTTTTAACCGGCTTTGCATTAGTTGGCCCCACCCTGATTTTAAATTACTTTTTACAAGACGTTCTGAACGATACAGCGTTACATGCAGCCCTAATTATTATTCCAGTTTCCTTAACAATCATGGTAGCGATGCCTTTGGGAACTAAGTTATTTGATCAAGTTGGCGCAATTCCGGTTACTTTGATTGGCCTCTTAGTCATGGCAGCTAGTTTACTGCTCTTGTCGTTTATCACCACCACAACGCCTAAAGCTGTTATCATTACTTTTCTGGTGATTAACGGTGTTGGTTTTGGGTTCTCTTCGGTTTCGTTAGTGGCCTCAGTTAAGCATTTGCCAAAAAATAAAAGTGGGATTGGTTCGGGAATTGTTAACGCAGCGCGTCAAATTGGCACCTGTTTAGGAATTGCAATTCTAGTAACGGTCCTTGATAATAATGTCAATACAGCTAAGCAGCATATTCATCAAGATGCCATTCAAATTGTTGATCGACAGCAATTATCACCCAAAGTAAATAAAGTGGCTCATCAACAATTGAATAGCCTATTTTCCACTACTGGGTCAGCTAAATTAACTACTAAAAACAAACAGACGAACCTAAGACGTGCCCTTAAACAAGCGGCCAAATCTCAAGTTGATTTACCACAGCCCCAAAAGGGAACCGATCTTTACCAGGTCTACCAAGCCCAGAAAAAGTTAGCACTAGCTACTGACAACTTGAAAGCGGGCAACCAGCGACTAGCACTTACCTTAACCAAGTTAGAAAATCAGAATGCCGCTATATCTAAACTATCAGTAGCTTCTCAAGAAATTAATTTGGGTAATCAGAAAATAAGCCAGGGTCAGAAAAAATTGTTAGTAGGTCTCAAACAATTGGCACAAAAAGAAGCTTTAACGACAGCTTTGAGAAAAATTAAGTATACTAAGAATCAACAAATCAGTCAGGCCTTCAGCCATACCTACTTAGTAGGGGCGGTGATTGTTTTGATTCTGTCGCCGATTGCTTTGTTGACAGATCGTAAGCCATTAAAAAGTTGAAATGGGAGCTAGCCATTAACTTTAATACGGATTACTAGCTAAATCTAAAAGGGGCCTCGTATTCGAAGCCCCTTTTGGTATGGTGTAAACAGTTTTAAGATATATTGTTTTTAACTAAATCGTCGCTGTTGCGTGCGTTTACTAATCCCCGTCTTTCGTTCAATCATTTTATAGGTCATGACCTGTTTTCGTAATTCGTAGGCAAATCTGATCTGTTCATAAAAACAGGAAGTTACTTTTTAATTCAAGACAAACCGTGGGTTTTACCCACACCCACAAGCTGAACCAGCTTGACCGCAATAATGAGAGGAATTTTTTTCCCCCGCTCAAACTCACTCGCCCACTCGCCGTGTGGCAGGAAAGCAAAGTTAGTGTAACTAACTTTGGCTTTCAGCCGTTTCAGTGTGTCGTTTCATTCCGTCAGGAACGGGTAGTATTTTTTTGAAGTCCACAAAAAAATCTCCACACCTAGCACTTGACTACATTCTCACTCCAAGTTCAAAAGACATAACTTAACAGTTGTGAGCTTATTTTTGTACCCTTGATTTTATTAGTTATATA
>OLDY01000062.1_pt1 | contig 25433 bp, 26 predicted proteins | sample 1602271 | NCBI WGS metagenome assembly OLDY01 (sample SAMN02675046, study PRJEB24791) | human gut metagenome, SKBSTL021 | isolation source: stool | host: Homo sapiens | place: USA | reverse complement strand
TCCTTTCTTAGATAACACTATTTTACCATACATTATCCTCAAAATATATAGTAGAAATTTAATTTATTCTATACTAGCATTAACAATCGGTGATATTGATTTTGATAAGAACATGATTAATATTACAAAATCTTATCAAAGAATTGGTAAAAGGGATGTCATCACAGATCCAAAGACTCCAAATAGTAAAAGGTCTATATCTGTTCCTCAATTTTTGATATCAGATTTGGAAGAATATATAAATAGTATGTATAAGCCACAAAAAGAAGACAGGGTTTTTGATATTACTAAATACTTTTTGGAACATGAGATGCAGAGGGGAATTAAAAAAAGTGGTATAAAACGAATCAGAATCCATGATTTGCGACATAGTCATGCGTCCCACTTGATACATATGGGAGTTCCAATATTGGAAGTGTCGAGACGTTTAGGACACCAATCACCCAACATAACTTTAGGGGTTTATGGACACTTGTATCCAGACAGGCAAAAAAAGTTGGCAGATCAATTACAAAATGAATATATGGAGAACTTATAATGAGTGGATCAGATCATAACAGAAAGCGGAATCAAACGATTTGCTTCCGTGCAACACTGGAAGAACGAAAAGCAATAGAAGCACGTATTAAAGTAAGTGGGATGCCAAAAGGCGAATATTGCAGACAGTCTCTTTTGCATCAAAAAATAGAAATAAATGCAGGGAAGTATCAAAGCGATCGCTTGAGCATAGAAATCAAGCGTTTGCGTGAATTGACAGAACAAATACCACAAGAGCAATTCCAAGATCTTTTGCAAGAAATTAAAATCTTATTAAAGCAACTTATAAGTATACTGAATGATAATTATGAACTAAAAAGATAAGCCCTTGTATTTGCAGATACAAGAGCCATCCTTATGGATAAAATCCAAATTAACCAACATTATCTTATCACATAGGGGTGGCATTGGCAACAGGAGGAAAGCAAATGGACACCAAAGTAAAGATAATCAGTATGGACGAGATTCAGGCAGAGGAGATTAAATGGCTGTGGAAGCCTTATATACCGTTTGGTAAATTGACAATCGTACAGGGAGACCCGGGAGAAGGGAAAACTACATTTGTCTTGAGGTTGGCTGCGCAATTATCACAAGGCAAAGGGTTTGATGAGAGTATGGAGATATCAGAGCCGATGAATGTGATTTATCAAACAGCAGAGGACGGATTGGCGGATACAGTTAAACCGAGGTTGCTCAGTGCGAACGCAGACTGTTCTAAAATAAAAGTGATTGATGATACAGAGAAGAGCTTGTATATGGATGATGAACGGTTAGAGATTGCAATCAGAGAGCAAAATGCAAAGCTATTGATTTTAGATCCTCTGCAAGCGTATTTGGGAGATCGAGTGGATATGAACCGCGCAAACGAAGCGCGAGAAATGACAAAAAAGCTAAGTACTATGGCAGAGAGGACGGGTTGTGCAGTGATTTTGGTAGGGCATATGAACAAAGGGAGCGGAGCCAAAGCAGCATATCGTGGGATTGGTTCGATTGATTTTTTTGCCATTGCAAGGAGTGTTCTTTTGGTCGGCAGAGTAGCAAATGACAATAGTATCCGTGCTATTGCACAAATCAAAAACAATCTTGAGAAAGAAGGGGAAACGATGGCTTTTAGGCTCAGTGAAAGTGGATTTGAATGGTTAGGAGAATCGGATATTTCAGCGGAAGAGCTGTTATCCGGCTGTTCCAGTACGGATAAACATAAGACAGCCGTAGATTTTTTACAAAATGTTTTAAGGGATGGAAAGGAAGTACCTGCGTCATCTATTTTTGCACAGGCAAGAGCACTAGGCGTTTCAAAAAGAACAATGGAAAATGTAAAACAGGAATTGGGAGTTAAATCCATAAAATCAGGTAGTTTGTGGATGTGGAAAATGCCTTAAAAAAGAAGAACGCAACACCGCAAAGGTTGGGGGATAAACACCGCAAAATAAAAAATATCTCCTCCAAGGTATGCGGTGTTACGTTGTTGGTTTTGGGATAGAAAATAGAAAATCTATTTCTTTTTTTCGCGCTTAAATTCAAAAAAATTGAACACGAAAAAGAGGATAGAGTAGTCAATTTTGTGCGCTGGCGAAAGGGAGAAGATACTTAAAATTTAGTATTAGCAAGCAGGGGATAAATGCTCCCACTAACGTTGGAGTATTTATCCGCTTGTTAGCCGTTTACACTGGGGCAAGCCCCCTAAGACCCCCATTTGTTTTTCCAGACACATCACTTATTTTCCCAAACAATAACACCAATTTTTTGTAGCGCTTGAAAAAGAAAGGAGCGGCGTATGAGTGAAAAAAGCAGATACCGAACACGGACATTTAAAGTATATTTATTTAATGAGGAACTACAGTTACTAAACGACAAAGCAACTGCCTTAAACATGACAAAATCTGCCTATATAAGAGATTTAATTTTGTTCGGACAAACAAGGCAAGCAGAGGACAAAAATTATGAAAAAGTGATTTACGAATTAAATAAAATTGGTTCTAATATCAATCAACTTGCGTACATCGCAAATTCGGAATTTAGTACAAATGGAATCGAGATATTATCCTTGATATCCAATTACCAAGAGCTTTTAGAGCAGTTTGATGAATTAACTGCGATTGTAAAAGGATGTGAGGGATAAATGGCAATCACGCATATTCATCCTATTACAGGAACTATTGCAGATACCATTCAATATGCAATGAATGATAAGGTGGAGTCTGTGAAAAATATTGAGGAATGGAAAGCGGTATATGAGAGCAGACAACATTTTGTTCCCTATACTCTTGATAAGCGAACGGGAGAAGTGACATATCATACTTTAAATTCTTCGATCAATTGTGCATATCCATCGGATATTGTCCATTCCATGAGAACCACGATCGAAAATGGTCGGGGAAGATATCGGAGAGAAGCACCAAGAACGAAAAATGGGGAAGAAATTATTTTGTATCACATGTGGCAAAATTTTGGAGAGTCATTATCTCCCGTAGTTGCAAATGAAATCGGAAGGAAACTGGCAGAAGAAGTTTTTCCAGACTTTCCCGTGGTTATTTCTACGCATACAAATACTGCATATACACACAACCATTTTGTTGTTTGTGCGTGGAATATTCATGGAAAGAAATGGAATGACTGTCACCGAACCAAACGGCTCATCCGCAGTGTTTCCGATCGTCTGTGTAAGGAATATGGTTTACAGGTCTTAGAGCATACAAAGGATATGCAGTTGGTCGAATATCAGGATTCAAATGGGAAAACACGGTATTATGAGCCTACTGATCGAAAGAATGTGTTGCTCCAAAAAAGAACGCAGAAAGCAACCTGTATGGATGATGTGGGAAGCTACCGGCACACAGAATCATATCAACAGTGGAAAGCTGAGAAATTATCAAATCAGGAGATCGTAAGACGTGATATTGATCGATTACTGCCAGATGCTTGTTCGTATGACCATTTATTGATGTTACTCCGTGAATATGGATATACCATTCGAGACAAAAAGAAAAATGGTGACTGGTTGAGTCATATTTCTTTTTCTCCGCCAGAAGCAGGGAAAGGAGTACGGGACTCCTCTTTGTCGGAGGATGGACGATATACACGGGAGCAGTTGACATACTTCATTGAGAACAGAGAAAAAGAACGAAAACAGACCCAGCTTCTTCTGGAGGAAGTGAAAGCGGAATTATCGCATGAGGAAAGAGAAAAAATTCCATATTCGACATCTTATCAATATGGAAAAATTGACATTCAATCACTACATCCCAAGTGGAGAAAAACCAGTTCTTCGGAACAGCAGATAATATTTGTGAAACGTTCCGAAGCAGAACAGGATCTTGTTTATGATCTCAAACAAAAAGATCAATCGAATTTAAAATATGAAGAATGTCTGAAGAAGGAAATACAGGATGGATTAGACAGTCTGCATTTTCTGGAAACAACAGGATATGCCACATTACAGGAAGTACGGGTTGCATCTCGAAAGGTGTGGGCAGATTTTTACAATACGAAAGAGGCGGTGGAGCATATTGATACGTTGATAAAGAAATTAGGCATTATTCAGACACTTTCTTTGGAATGTGAAAAAACAGAAAAGAGAATCTTATCACACGCAAAGGATACCGTTTACATGCAGACAAAGTATGAGCAGGATTGCGAGTTGCTTGAAAAGTACAAAAAGTTAATCCAGAAATATAAAGTCGAAAATCCAGAAAAAATGCAGGAATATAAACAAAAATTGGAATTCTGTCAAAAGAAGAAACAAAAATTACAATTGGCAATAGACGTTCTGGAACACGAACAGCGGAATTTTGAAAAGTGCATAAAAACCTTAGAGCGGATTCAGGATACAACCGAAAGGGGAATGGAAGCAGAACAGAATCAAAGAGAAAATAAGACGAAAATAGAGACTATGATTGAGGAAAAACGGGAGAAAGAAAGAGCGCCAAATAAAAAGCAAAAAGAGAGTGAAAGATAATAGATATAAAAATGGGATATTATCCTCACAAGTGAGGACAATATCCCAAATTCTTTATGCTTGTCTTCCACCAGATATCAGCTTCCATATGACAGGGCAGTATTTAGACAGAATATTTCCTGTATAATGGCAAAATACAGTTACAATTACAGGAATCATTAAAAATATAAAACCACCAATATACATGCTGTTTCCAAAGGCAAGATTTCCTACTTTATTCAGGAACAACGCCATAATTTGGTGTACGGCATAAATAAGAAACGTGTTTTTCATCCATGTTCGGGCTTCCGGTAAAGGGAGCATACAAATCAAGTACCAGAGAAACGCAGCACCACATATTTTGTAAATATAGATCCAACCTGTTTGAACGTGTACAAAAGCAAATATAAAGCTAATACATGAACCCATGAGAAAAATCAGAGCGGGAATGTATGGCTTTTTAGGGGACACAGCTTCTTTCCAATGAATTCCAAGGTAACTTCCAATAAGATAATAGATACTCCATGAAAACACATCGTTTACATTGATCGGAAGATAAGGCGTTAACATTGCTGAAAAGTTAAGAATTAAAACAGCAAATATCACCATCAGTCCAATCCATTTTTGCTTCAAAATACCATAAATGACAGGACTCAAAAAAGAAAACAGAATCAAGTACAGCATAAACCAGAAAACCGGATTGTATTTGTAGAAGAAAACGGCATTTATGAATTCCGGTAATGAAAAAGGTACTGCGGTATCGAATAATTGTCCCAGGTATGGAATTTTCCGTGCTGTCAAGTGCAGAATATAATACAGAAAATTCCAGATGAAGAAAGGAATCACAAGACTAACAACTCTTCTCTTCAATTTTTCCGGTATTTTCTTCCACGTAAGATTTCTGTAAAAGAGATAACCGGAACACATGAAAAATCCTGGGACTGCAAGACAGGCAATCTGCTCGACTAAAAATGAAATCGAACGATTGATCCATGTTACAGGGGCTATAAAGATGTGCATATTCTGCGCATGAATGCACACAACCAGAATACACAGGATAAAGTTATACCATAGTATTTTGTTCTTAAAGGTTTCTTCTTTCATCATTTTCTCTCTTTTCCTTTTTATGTGGTTTTTTGCAGGCAAGTTCGTATAGTTCCTGTTCATTTTCGTGTAGAAATTGTTCAAAAAACGAGATTTCATTAGTAGAGTAGCCATGCTTAAAAATCCAAGTATACTCTGGTAAGGAACAACGGGCAGAGTCAAAGCCATCCTCGGTAGGGCGTTCAAAATGAACGATTACTTTTTGCACACCGTCTTCTATGATGAGATGTGAATGAACAATTTCTGTTTCATCTGGCAAGGTTTGGTATAGATACATCATACTTCTTTACCTCTCTTTTCTTTATAATGCTCATCTGATTTTAGGCGGAACGTAATAAAAGTAAATGGGAATGAGCACACCTATGCTGACTTACAAAAGTCTTATTACTTTTTATTTGTCATGTTTGAATTTTTGACAAAATAGAAGGATACCACATCCTAACACTAAAATCAATGGGATTATAACTAAACCTCTTTTTTCTGATGTATCATCTGATATGCCAGCTGCTTTTTTGGCTTCCTGCAATTTGTTGATTTCTGCTTTTCGTTTTGCTTTTTTATCCTTTTGCTCCTGTTTTAAATCAGCTTTTGAACCACCACTCTCAATATAATCTTTTCCCGTGATAAAATCAAATGCCGCTTTATGTTCCTGTACATAATCATATTGCCAATCCATCAATTTCAAATAAGCATCTGAAACTACAGTGGAATCTCCTTCTGTTCCATTCATTAAATTTACAATAGGAGAAGTAATTTTGTTATGAAATGCTTCTTTGCTACTGAAATATTTTTCCCAGTTTCCTAAGTTAATGTATTTCTGGATTCTTACATAGCTTTCGTAATACACGAACCTGTCATACTGGTTCATGTTAAACCAATCTTCCTCGGTCGCATTTTTTACTACATTTACAAAATCGTCAGATCTTGACTGTGCTTCGTCATTGAAAAGTCCTAGATATCCTGTTGCAAAATCATTCCATGTTTCATCATTTTCAGTAAAAGATACTTTATCTAAAAATTCTTGAAATGCTTCATCTGCACTTTGATTTTTTGAAGCGTTTGTTTTTTGGCTTTCTTCTTTTTCTGAATCCTGTGTAGTTGATGTATTGGAAACATTCTGGTTATTATCCTGTGTCTGAGTGCTATCTGATGAACCACGCCCAATACTACCTCTGATACTTTCCACTTCTTTTTCTACTTCTTGTTTTTGTTTATCTGTATAAGTAATCTTCCAGTTAAACTCATATCCATTTGCAGTCGCAGGGAAATCCGTAATTTTTGTATTATCGCTATTTACAATCTGGTATCCCTCTTTCATTCCTTTAAACGTAATTTTATACGTTGTTGGAGCAGGTATTGTGAATTTGGGTTGATTTCCGCTTCCATAACTATTTGCTTTTGTCAAGTTCTATTTCTCCATTATGAAAAATCTTATAGGCAAGTTCGTATAGTTCCGGTTCGTTTTCGTGCAGAAGTTGTTCAAAAAGGGATATTTCATTAGCAGAGAAGCCGCGATCAAAAATCCCAGTATAATCAGGTAAGGTTCGATATGGATACATCATCAATTATCATATTTCCCTTTTTCTGAAAATATCAAATCAGAAAAGTAAACACAATAATTATATCATATACAACCATCCCATCTAAGCGTTCTTTTTAGATATGCCCCATCCCAGAGAATTACATTTTTTTCTTTTGCTTTTAATCGTGCTTTGGGGCTAAAACTTGTGTTTGTTACGGCAATTGCAATATCTGCATCATAGAGTTTACGGGCTTCGGCAACTTCTTCTATTGCACCACTTCCTTCCTTGAGTGTTTCATCAGCGTGATATTTAAACTGGAATACCACTTTTTGATCAGAATTTGTGTAGGCAAGAGCATCACATTTTTTATCCATAGTCAATTTACTGTTAATATGGGCATCTCGGTAGCCCTTGTCTGGAGTTAATTGACAAATAACACTTTCTACAAATTTTCGTCCTTTTTCGGCAGTGGTGATACTGACTTCAGATTGAACAATTTCAATGATGCGACTGCGAGGAATATAGCCATCAACGGGGTTCTCTTCTATGAGGGTGTGGTAAATATTTTTTTGTTGAGTTGTAGATTTATATCCAATATAATCAACAGCGCTAAAAGGAAGAAAGCTATCAAGTATTAAATGCTGAATTTGTGGAATACATTTATTCAAAAAGGTTAAATATCTATCAGCTTGAGCCAGTGAAAGTCCTATATGTTCTGCTAAGTAAATTCTTTTGGAAATCTTTTTTTCATGTAACATATTTTGAGCCATGTCTTTTTCATATTGATCTATACATTTTTTGCATTGCACAAGAAGGTTTCGGTATTGTTTGGCTGTATCATTACGTCGTTCATCTATTGTCATCGTATAAACTCCTTTATTTTATGAAGTGGACTGGTTTCAGTCCCATTATACCATAGTTGCCGACTAATATAAACATTAAATGGACTGAAATTAGTCCATTCGGGAGGAGAGTATGGAACAAAAGATTAAGCAAGATATTCAAATAGCTTCCTGTATAATTCAAAGTGTAGAGAGTAAATAATTTTACAAAAATAGATACCTAAGTTAAACTGTCATTGCTGACCGGCCAGTTAGCAAATGAACAGAATAAGGAAGGTATCTACAAATGAATTCTACACAAAACAAGAAGATTGAGCAAGTAAAAGAAACGACAATGATCGTTGGTATTGATGTTGGAAGTGAAAAGCATTATTTCAGGGCTTTTAACTGGAGAGGCATCGAGCTTACCAGAAAGCCTGTACCGTTTTCAAACTCTATGGAGGGATTCAACAGCTTTTACAATACAATAGTGGAGCTGATGAAGAAAAGTGAACTTGAAGAGGCACTGGTAGGAATTGAGCCAACAGGTCATTACTGGTTTGATCTTGGGCAGTTCATGGGGGAAAAGAACATAAAGTTTGTAATGGTAAATCCGCACCATGTGCATAAGACCAAAGAGTTAGATGACAACAGTCCATCTAAAAATGACAGAAAAGATCCGCGGGTTATTGCGGGACTTGTAAAGGATGGACGGTATTTTTATTCATATATGCCGACAGGTGTGTATGCAGAACTGCGGAATGCTTCAAACCGCCGGTTTGTGCTTGTAGAAGAACTGACCAGGGTAAAGAACCGTCTGCAGAAATGGATTGCAGTGTATTTCCCGGAATATAAGGGGATTTATACACACATAGATGCCAAGGGAGGACTGCTGGTATTAAAACAGGCACCAACTCCTGAGGAGATAGTAAAGCTTGGAGTGGAAGGTATTATAAAGATATGGAAAGATGCCAAACTCCGTGGGAATGGGCATAAGAAGGCAATGCAGATCTTGAATGCAGCAATGAGAAGCATCGGATTAAAAATAGGTCTTAGAGAAGCCCGAATGGAGATTCAGGATCTGATAGAGGATTATGAACTCCAGACAAAACGTCTTGAGAGGATCAATGACCTGATCAAAGAACTGTGCCAGCAGATCAAGTATGCGAATAAGTTGCTTGAAATAAAAGGCATAGGAATAACAACGGTAGGTGGTTTCATAGCAGAAGTTGGATAACACGAAAGAACTTCAGAAACTGGCAGGATTAGAACTGGTGGCAGATAGTTCCGGTAAGCACAATGGAAAGACCAAGATAAGCAAAAGAGGGCGCAAGCGACTCAGATATCTTCTTTTCGAGGCTGCTATATCGGTAGTTGAAAAGAATGAAGAATTCAAAGAAATCCACAGGTATTACATTACCAGGGAAAAGAATCCATTAAAAAAGATGCAGTCACTGATAGCTGTAGCTTGTAAGCTGATAAGAGTATTCCATGTGATCCTTACAAAGGGAGTCAGCTATGATGCATCAAAGATGCTGGAAGATATACGGCATCCAGGAGTGCAGTTAAAGGCTGCGTAATTCAATAACCAAGAAACAACCATAATGATTACAGGAAGCGTCCACCGAAAGGTGCTGTAATCGGAGTGCTTGGATCAGTAATGAAAGTACAAAGAATGAGCTGGTAGCCGGCAGGAATTTTCTCCAGAGGGCATGACCCTGATGAATAGCTAAGCTGGCACCCTGGTTATGGATAGGCAGAACGAAGGAAGTGGGGACCCGCCGCAAGGAGGATGATCCTGTTGGACATGAGAGGTGAGCTGCCATATAGGGATGGGTATACATTGAGGCCATTTAGAACGGATAGTGATGACGTTTTATTTGGTGTACCCATTATTACTATATATCTGCCCTGTATGAGGTAAAGATCACTCCATAACCTTAGTTCCATTCAACGATAGGTATCAAAAAGTATTGAATTTATTGAAAAAACACTTGATTATATGGAGAGATAGAGATGGTAGATAAAGGGATGAAAAAATAAAATCTATGCTAAAAAAGCAAAGTCTAGACATTGTTTTTGGAATTGTAAATCAGAGAGAATAGATTTATATAGGCGAAGAGAGAAAATAGCTTTGGCAGGCCTTTGAGAATTAGGTGAATGAAAAATTGTGATTGGTTTATTGGGAATTTTCTCACTTGGAGATGGTATTTATAAAAGGGTTATTAAGAAATAAATTCAACCAAATGCCAGTCGGTAGTGATAATTACATATATTTCATATAAAAATCTAGAGAGACATGTGTTAAATAACGCATGTCTTTTTTGTTAAAAACCTTTAAATCATAAACAAGTACTTACTGTTATTTTGTTTTTGATCAGATATTTTTTTATATTCTACTTTTTTAAATTAACAAGCACGGTCTAGATGTTATTTTTTGAAGGACTCGAAGAGAAGAGAGTTATCTAGAAAATGTAGAGATATAGTATTTATTTGTATTCATCAAGATAAATTATTGATAAACGATAAATATTTATTGACAATTGTGAAATGCGCGTAGTAAAATGGAGATACAAGGAATAGAGATAGAAAATGAAAGGAGAATTTATTATGGGAGATAAACATGAAAAGAAAGCTTATTATAAGCGTAGAGATGGAAGACCTGAAATGAAGTATCAAGGAATTATGGGAGTGACTCTTTTTCTCATGGTTCTTCTAACGGGAATCTGTTTAGTATATGTTTTTTGGATGTTGAGGGTGGCACCAGAAAAGGTAAGCGCTAGCAAAGAAATTGTTGAGGAGGAAATGTTTCGACTTGAGCTTGGTAAAATGGGGAGTTTTAGTAACTTATCAAGTGAGATGTTGGGAACTGAAGCAGCAAAGGCGAATCCAAAAGCAGTCTGGTATTCCTATGGAATTGCGATGTTATTAACAAATTACCTCCCATGGCTATTTATTTTATGGTTTGTAAGAAATATCATAGTTTATGCTGTCCAGATGAGGGAGCCTTTTTCAAAAATCACCGTGAGATCTGTTCGAAAAATTGGAATTGTTTTAATATATATTGCAAGTAGTAAGCAGTTGGTATTGTTTTTGCTTCCACATATATGGGGAGGGGTTTCTCCAGGTATTGACCTTATAAACCAGCCAGGTACTGTAAATTGTATTACACTGGGATTATTAGGATTTTTGTTCCTCTTCCTTTCTCGTGTTTTTGGCTATGGCTGTGAATTACAGGAAGAATCTGATACCACGATATAAAGGAGCATGTGATATGGCAATCATATTAAGACTTGACCGGGTCATGGCAGACCAGAAAATTTCTTTGAATGAGCTCGCAGATCGAGTTGGGATTACTAATGTAAACCTATCTAATTTAAAAACTGGAAAGGTAAAAGCGATTCGTTTTACTACACTTAATGCAATCTGTAGGGAACTTTCTTGTCAACCTGGGGATATATTGGAATATGAGGAAGAGGCAGAAGAATAATATTTTAACAAAAAGAAAAACAGTAGGATAATTTTAGAAGTAAACATGGCACGATATTTGAGAAAAAAGTATAGCATATTACAGGAAATATAATCACTAAAACAATGTGAAGAAGTACAAAGAAGATAGAACTGCGCATGAACAAATAGATCAGGTTTCGGGAAATAAAGCTAAAGAAATGGCTTTAGAGATTCTGAAATAAGTGGCTATGCTTGTTGTATTTTAGGAATTTTGGAAACCTTGTTTCTCAAAGAATCACATTGTGTTATACGTTAAGAGTGTTTTAAGGAAGATAAATGTCTGGTATGGATTGACAGAGGAGGAGCTGTGATTAATTTCATGGTTACAAAACCATATGATAACACAAGAGGTCTCAGGATAAAACAATCTGATGGAAAATACGTCAGATTCCTTTATTCCAAGACCTCTTTTATTATGCCTTAAAGATGAAAAATAAGTTTGTTATAGTGTGCTTGATAATAATCAGAGGTTCCTTTGAATATGCATATAAAAAAGAATACATCAAAAAGAATACTTTTGATAAAGTTGAAGTAAATTCAAAATTATTCCGGAAAGAGCAAAAGAAACCAGATAAAACGGAAGTGTTTACAGATCAAGAGTCTGAAGATATTATTAAGTCTGCCTATGAGGATTTTCAAGAAAAGCCGAATGATACTACACCGTTAGCAGTGATATTAGCGTTTTGTTTGGGAACAAGACCGGGAGAAACTGTTGCAATATGTATGGATGATATTATGGAACGAAAAATACATATTCATAGGTCAGAAGTTGGAGTGTTTGAAAAGACAGACGCAGATGGAGTACACTATACCAGAAAATGTGTTCGAGCAGAAGATCATACCAAAACAAGTGCAGGAGATCGGGAAGTGTATTTGACAGAGGATGCTCATTCGGTGATAAACCTTGTCAAGGAAGTCAATAGGAAGAATCAATATACAGGAAAATTTCTGTTTGTACTGGATGGAGAGCGAATCAAAGAAGCTGGCGTAAAATGGCGATTGGAAAAATATTGTAACCATTTGGGAATAGAGGTAAGGACACCTCATAAGATTCGAAAAACAGTAATCTCGAAAATGTTAGATGGTGGAATGAATCTTAATACAGTGCGAAAAATGGTGGGACATGAGGACGAAAAAACTACATTGAGAAACTACTATTTTGACAGAAGAGAAGAAAATGAGATTTATAGCCAGTTTCAAGAAATTATTGGCTTTAAGGGATTTAATGTTGCAGGGATTCCAAAAAGTCTGACAGCCTGATAGAACAGGCGACTCAAGATATTGAGAAGTCTTTTTTTATAACGCAAAAAAAGAAAAGACATTCGCTAATCTGAATGTCCTTTCCAAAACACCAATGCGGAAGAAGAGACTTGAACTCTCACAGGATTAACTCCCACTAGAACCTGAATCTAGCGCGTCTGCCATTCCGCCACTTCCGCGTTTCTTGCCGGCTGTCCGCCTGACAAGATGTATAATACCATAGTGGAATCGATTTGTAAACCCCTAAATTCAAAAAAATCTAAATTTTTTTATTTTTTTGAATTATTCATATTATTTAGCTATTTCTGCAAGTTTCATCTTCTTCATTTCGCGTGAGATCAAGAACACAGAAGTAAGGAACGCAATGGCATCAGCTGCCGGTCCCGCATACATAATTCCGTCGATTCCCAAAAACAGCGGAAGAATGAAAAGCAGCGGTATCAGGAAGAAAACCTGACGGGTGAGGGAGAGCAGCATTCCTTTGACTGGTTTTCCGATTGCGGCAAAGAAATTGGATGATAATAACTGTACGCCGTTTAAGAGGACCATAAACAGGAAAATCCGCATAAATTTGACGGCAAACTCAAAATAAAGAGCATCTCCCGTTCCGAACAGGGAGATAATCTGGCGTGGACACAACTGAAACAAAAGAAATCCAACCAGAGATATGACCAGATTACACTGGATTGCCAGTTTATAAATGCCGCGGACACGATCATACTGTTTTGCACCATAGTTGAACCCGATGATTGGCTGGGAGCCCTGAGAGATCCCGATGATGACTGCCAGCAGGATCGCATTTGTTTTCATAACAATTCCACAGGCTGCCAGCGGGATTTCTTTTCCGTAAGGAGAAAGTGCTCCGTAATAGGTCAGTGAATTATTCAGTACAATCTGTACAAATGTGAGCGCTACCTGATTTAAACTGTTGCTCATGCCGAGGGAAGCGATTTTTAAACAAAGCGTTCTGTGAAGCCGAAAATAATGCGCTTTTAGTTCCACATTTCGGAACCGCTTTAAATAGCTGACGGCAACCAGACAGGATACAATCTGTCCGATGATCGTTGCCCACGCAGCACCTGCAACTCCTAGTTTAAAGATAAAAATAAAGACCGGATCCAGTATGGTGTTGATGATCGCACCGATCAGCATACAGGTCATGGAAAATTTCGGACTTCCGTCTGCCCGGGCGAGGTTGCTCATCCCATTGTTGACAATCAGAAACGGCATACCGATTGCGGTGATCCGGGTGTATTCTTTGGCATATGGCATGATTTCGGCTGTTGCACCGAATGCGGTGAGCAGCGGAACGAGAAAAATCTCGATCAGTACGGCGTAGATCACACCAAAGACAAGCATCATTGTAAATGCAGTCCCTACGACCTGCGCGGCGTCCTCTTTTTCGCCGGCTCCCAGATTCAGAGAAAACAGTGAAGCACTTCCGATGCCGATCAGAAGTGCGATGGCAAGAGAGATGGTGGTCAGAGGAAACGCAACATTAGTAGCTGCATTACCGAGATAGCCGACTCCCTGGCCGATAAATACCTGGTCTACGATGTTATACAAAGAACTGACAAGCATTGCGATAATGCTTGGAATTGCAAAAGATTTCAGCAGCCTTGGCAGTTTTTCATAACCCAGCGGATTTTCTTTTTGTATCGAATTCATATAAATCCCCTTCCTGAAAATGTTTACATTTTATTATAGGGCAAAAAATTTTTGTGTGCAAGATGGAGCAACCATTGAAAAACCGACCCAGGGATCCGATATTGCAGTCAGAATTTATGAACTGGAAGTGTATGGATCGGATTAGGAAGAAAGATTTTAACGTAAGAAGGCTGTGACTTGTTTGGAGTCACAGCCTTCCTGTATCTAAGAACGAAATTTCTTTTTTATTCTGCAGAAGATATTTCTTATGCCGATTGTAAGAAATGTGATAAAACCGCAGAATAAACATAAAAATCCAACAGGCAGTAAGAAAAAGTTTTCATGTAAAATCCCCTGTGTATCAATATATTCTACTGACACAGCTTTTAGAAAAATACAGGCAATTCCAAAGCAAAGGAAGATTCCGCCAATGGCAATAGAAATTAGATTCATTTTTGCTCTTCTTGTTTCGCTTCCATCCTTGATTAGTTTTTCGGTTAAATTGTTCATTGTATTTCCTCCTAATATCAGATCATCAAGTGAAACGGAAAATAGCTTTGAAATTGCGATGATCAATTCCAGGTCAGGCAGATTTTTATTGTTTTCCCAATTGGAAACAGCTTGCCTTGAAACACCCAGCTGATTTGCTAATTGCTCTTGAGTCAATTTCCTTTCCAATCGCATTTGTTTGATTTGTTTTCCAAAATCCACGATAGATACCTCCCATGTTCGCTTGAATTTGCAATCACTGTAAATGAATTGCCGTTTTTTAGCAAGCAAGAGTTGCTTGCAGCCCTGTTTTTCAGGGCAAACGCTGCTTGCAATGCGCAGAAAATACCAAGGGCTATTATACGGCATGCATGGAAATAATACAATTGTTTTCAATTTGAAAAGGGGAGAGACACAGTTTGTTCGTTACTGTTAAAAATGAAAAAACAGGATTGACAAATCTATTTTTTGTGATATAGTTTGACTATCAAAGTATTTTAAATTAAAAATATTTTGAAACAAAAATAATGGAGAAGAAAGATGACAGGAAGAATATGCGGAACCGGCTCCTATGTGCCGGCCAGAATTGTAGAAAATGACGAGCTGGCAAATCTGGTGGATACGAATGACGCCTGGATTCGCGAGCGGACGGGAATTGCAAGAAGACATCTTGCAGAGAATGAGACGACTTCGTATATGGCGGCAGAGGCGGCGAAAAGAGCACTTGCACAGTCAGACATCCCGGCAGAGGAAGTGGATCTGATCCTGGTGGCAACCTCCACACCCGAGAACGTTTTTCCATGCACGGCATGTGAGGTACAAAGAGAGATTCATGCAGAGCATGCGGCGGGATTTGATCTGAATGCGGCGTGCAGTGGATTTTTGTTTGCGCTTCAGACTGCACAGGCGTACATTCAGGCAGGAATTTACAGGACAGTGCTGGTGATCGGTGTGGATTGTATGTCACACATGGTGGACTGGAGTGACAGAAGTACCTGCATTTTGTTCGGGGACGGGGCCGGAGCTGTGGTGCTTCGCGAATCGAAGCGAGGTCTGTTTGTACAGGCTGCACATTCAGACGGTGCCAAAGGAGATGTGCTGACAGGATGTAGCCGGCACAGAAAAAACTGGGATCATCCGGATGAAGCAAAGGCAGCGTATATTCAGATGGACGGACAAAGCGTATTTAAATTCGCAGTCAGGAGGGTGCCGGAAATTGTGGAAGAGCTGCTTGAAAAAGCCCGGATCCAAAAAGAAGAAATTTCGTATTTCTTTTTACATCAGGCGAACAGAAGGATCATCGAGGCTGCGGCAAAGCGGACCGGAGTGGATATTTCCAGATTTCCCATGAACTTGCAGGAATACGGAAACACCTCAGCAGCAAGTATCCCCATTCTTTTGGATGAGTGGAACAAAAAAGGACTGCTCAAAAAGGGAGATAAGCTGGTACTTGCGGGATTTGGAGCAGGACTTTCCTGGGCGGGAAGTCTGTTGGAATGGTAAAAGAAAGGAACAAAATTATGTTAGAAAAAATCAAAGAAATTACAGCAGAATCATTAGGAGCAGACGCAGGAACAATTACAGAGGAGACATCCTTTAAAGAAGATCTGGGAGCAGATTCTCTGGATCTGTTTGAAATGGTGATGGCGTTTGAAGAAGCATTTGAGGTAGAGATTCCGTCGGAAGATCTGGAGCAGATCCAGACAGTAGGAGACGTAGTAAAATATCTGGAAGCACACAAATAGAAGGAAGGATACTGGCATGAAGACAAAGATTACCACACTTTTGGGAATTGAATCTCCTGTCGTACAGGGAGGTATGGCCTGGGTTGCTGAGAGTCATCTGGCAGCGGCGGTTTCGAATGCCGGAGGGCTTGGGATCATCGGAGCAGCCAGTGCGCCTGCCGAGTGGGTGCGCGCTCAGATTCAGGAAGTGAAAAGAAGAACCGACAAGCCGTTTGGCGTCAATATTATGCTGATGAGCCCTTATGCGAAAGAAGTGGCAGAGCTGGTGGCAGAAGAAAAAGTTCCGGTTGTGACAACGGGAGCGGGTTCGCCGGAAAAATATATGAGTCTCTGGAAAGAGGCCGGCATCAAAGTGATTCCGGTGGTTGCGTCTGTTGCCCTTGCGAAGCGGATGGAGCGATGCGGAGCAGATGCACTGGTGGCAGAAGGCACAGAAGCAGGCGGGCATATCGGCGAGAATACGACCATGGTGTTGGTACCTCAGGTAGTTGATGCAGTGAATGTACCGGTCATTGCGGCCGGCGGAATTGCAGACGGACGAGGGATGGCTGCGGCATTCATGTTGGGAGCAGAAGGGGTACAGATTGGTACCAGGTTTGTGGCATCCAGAGAAGCACAGGTTCACGAAAACTATAAAAACTGTATTATAAAAGCCAGAGATATTGATTCCAGAGTCACCGGAAGAAGCACTGGGCATCCGGTTCGTGCGCTTCGCAATCAGATGACAAAAATATACCTGGAAAAAGAACAGGCGGGGGTTCCGTTTGAAGAACTGGAGCTTTTGACGCTGGGCGGTCTCAGAAAAGCGGTTGTAGACGGAGATGTGACAAATGGAAGTGTGATGGCAGGCCAGTCTGCGGCAATGGTAAAAGAGATACTTTCCTGTGAGGAGATCATACAGAATATCACAGCGCAGGCAGAAAAATTGTTAAAAGGAGTTTCCGAGCATGAGTAAAATAGCATTTATGTTTCCCGGACAGGGAGCGCAGACAGCCGGAATGGGAAAAGATTTTTACGAACACAGCGAGATTGCGAGAAATATCATGGACCGATCATCCGGGCTTCTGAAGCTGGATATGAAATCTTTGTGTTTTGAGGAAAATGAAAATCTTCATCAGACGGAATATACCCAGGCAGCACTTGTTACGGTCTGTATGGCAATGGAGCAGGTGCTGCGTACATCCGGTGTGAAGCCGGATGTAACGGCCGGGTTAAGTCTGGGAGAGTATTGTGCCATTGCTTCGGCAGGAGGGATGCAGATTGAGGATGCGATCCTGGCAGTTCGAAAGAGAGGCATTTTGATGCAGAACGCCGTTTCGGACGGAAAAGGTGCGATGGCTGCGGTACTTGGCATGGCTGCCGAAAAGATTGAAGCCGCGATCGCTGGAATTGAAGGAGTGAGTATTGCAAACTATAACTGCCCAGGTCAGATTGTGATCACCGGATGGAAAGAAAGTGTAGAGCAGGCAGGGGCAGTTTTAAAGGATGCAGGAGCAAAACGGGTACTGTCGTTAAACGTCAGTGGTCCATTTCATTCCCCGATGTTACAGGAAGCAGCAGGACAGTTAAAAGAGGTACTGGATCAGATTGAATTTTCACCCCTTCAGATCCCGTATGTGACGAATGTGACAGGGCAGTATGTTTCCGATATTGAGGAAATAAAAGAATTGCTTATACAGCAGATCGCAGCACCGGTTCGCTGGCAGCAGAGTGTGGAAGAGATGATCAGACAGGGTGTGGATACCTTTGTGGAGATTGGACCAGGACGTACGTTATCCGGATTTTTACGGAAGATCAACCGTGATGTGAAGGTATATCAGGTTTCCACATGGGAAGATATTGAGAAAGCAGGAAAAGAATTATGTTAGAACAGAAAGTGGCGGTCGTAACAGGAGCTTCCCGTGGAATAGGAAGAGCAATTGCAGAAAAACTGGCAGAAGAGGGCGTTTTTGTTGTCATCAATTACCGTGGCAATGAAGAACAGGCAAAACAGGTGCAGCAAACAATTAAAGAACAAGGTGGAAATGCAGGAATCTATGGATGTGATGTTTCTGATTTTTCTGCCTGTGAAGCATTTTTTAAAGATGTGATAGAAACTTATGGAAGACTGGATATTCTGGTTAACAATGCAGGGATCACGCGAGACGGACTGCTCATGAAAATGACGGAATCCGATTATGATGCGGTACTTCAGACGAATTTAAAGGGAACCTTTAACGGAATCCGGTTTGCATCCAGGCAGATGCTTCGTCAGAAGTCAGGGCGGATCATCAATATTTCTTCGGTATCCGGTATTCTGGGAAATGCAGGGCAGGCAAACTACAGTGCGTCCAAAGCAGGTGTGATTGGGCTGACCAAATCTGCGGCAAGAGAACTCGCATCCAGAGGAATTACAGTCAATGCAGTGGCTCCAGGATTTATCAAAACAGAAATGACAGAAGTTCTTTCTGAACAGGTGCAGAATCATGCAAAAAGTCAGATTCCGCTGGGGAGTTTTGGAAATCCGGAAGATGTGGCAGAAGCGGTCTGGTTTCTTGCATCAGACAAAGCAGGATATATCACCGGACAGGTATTGAATGTGGATGGCGGTATGGCAATGTAGAAAAGGAGAACAGTATGAAAAGAAGAGTGGTAGTGACCGGGCTTGGAGCAGTGACACCTGTGGGAAACACAGTGGAGGAGTTCTGGAGCAGTGTGCGTGAAGGAAAGGTGGGAATCGGTCCCATCACAAAGTTTGATACTTCGGAATACAAGGTAAAACTGGCGGCAGAGGTGAAAGGATTTTCGGCAAAAGAGCGGATGGATTTCAAAGCAGCGAAGCGAATGGAGCCGTTCGCTCAGTATGCAGTAGCCGCGGCAAAGGAAGCCTTTGAAGATGCGAAAATTGATATGAGTCAGGAGAACCCGTATCGGGCGGGGGTGATCGTTGGTTCAGGAATCGGAAGCCTTCAGGCTGTGGAGACAAATTACGAAAAAATTCTGCAGAAAGGGCCATCCAGAGTGAATCCTCTGATGGTTCCGCTGATGATTTCCAATATGGCAGCAGGAAATGTTTCTATTCAGCTGGGATTCAAAGGAAAATGTACCAGTGTTGTGACAGCATGCGCATCAGGAACGCATTGTATCGGAGACGGATTCCGTGCGATTGCATATGGAGATCTGGATCTCTGCGTGGCAGGAGGTGCAGAAAGCTGTATTTGCCCAAGCGGCGTGGCAGGATTTACGGCGCTGACTGCGCTTTCGGATTCTGAGGATCCAGAGAGAGCCTCCATTCCTTTTGACAAAGACAGAAATGGATTTGTGTTAGGAGAGGGAGCCGGGATCGTAATGCTGGAAGAACTGGAGCATGCGAAGAAGCGGGGAGCCAGAATTTACGCAGAAGTTGTCGGATACGGGGCAACGGGAGATGCGTACCATATTACGTCTCCGGCAGAAAACGGAGAGGGAGCCGGGATGGCGATGAAGCTTGCGATGGAAGAGGCAGGCGCACAGCCGGAGCAGATCGATTACATCAATGCGCATGGAACGAGTACCCATCACAATGATCTGTATGAGACAAGAGCAATCCGGTATGCACTGGGAGCAGCGGCAGATCAGGTTGTTGTCAATTCTACAAAATCGATTATCGGACATCTTCTGGGAGCAGCCGGCGGGGTGGAATTTGTTACATGCGTGAAAAGTATCCAGGATGGATTCATCCACCAGACCATGGGAACCAAAGAGACAGAGGAAGAGTGCAGTCTGGATTATGCGATCGGCGCACCGGTTGAAAAAGAGATCACATATGCGCTGACGAATTCTCTCGGGTTTGGAGGACACAATGCGTCACTGTTGCTGAAAAAATATGAAGGGTAGTGTAGATAATATGAAATTTGAGCAGTTGGTAGAACTGATCCAGACAGTCTCATCCTCGAATCTCGGGGAATTCAAATATGAAGAGGGAGACTTTAAGATTTCTTTAAAAAAAGAAAAAGGGGAAGTCAGACTTGCAGAGCAAAGTGAGTCTGTGCCGGACAGAGTATCAGAGCAGCCACAGGATTCTTCGGAGAAAAAATCGGGAAAGGTAATCAAATCCCCGCTGGTGGGAACCTTCTATGCATCACCGGCAGAGGATGCAGATCCGTATGTACAGGTGGGAGAGCAGGTACAGAAAGGAAAGATTCTGGCAATCGTGGAAGCAATGAAGCTGATGAATGAGATTGAAAGTGAGTTTGACGGAACGATAGAAGAAATACTGGTAGAAAACGGAGCGCCGGTAGAATACGGACAGCCGCTTTTTATCGTGAGATAGGCAGGTGCAGAATATGAAAGCATTGAACATTGAACAGATACAGGAAATCATTCCTCACAGACATCCGTTTTTACTTGTGGATGCGATTGAAGATTTTGAACCCGGAGAATTTGCGGTGGGATATAAGTGTGTGACTTATCGGGAAGAATTTTTCCGGGGGCACTTTCCAAAGAAAGCAGTGATGCCGGGAGTTCTTATTTTAGAGGCTCTGGCGCAGGTTGGTGCAGTTGCGATCTTAAGTGTTCCGGAAAATCAGGGGAAGATCGCATTTTTCGGAGGCGTGCAGAACTGCAGATTTAAAGGAATGGTCTTTCCGGGAGACAAACTGAAGCTGGAGACAAAGATCATCAAACGCAAAGGGCCGGTAGGAGTCGGGGAAGCAGTGGCATTTGTGAATGGAAACGTGGTAGCCAGTGCACAGCTGACGTTTATGGTAGGTGAGTAGAGATGATAGAAAAAATATTGATTGCAAACAGAGGTGAGATTGCAGTCCGGATCATTCGGGCATGCCGGGAGATGGGCATCCTGACTGTGGCTGTTTATTCAGAGGCAGACAAAGAAGCGCTGCATACACAGCTGGCGGATGAGGCAGTGTGTATCGGTCCGGCGCCGTCTGCACAAAGCTATCTGAGTATGGAAAATATATTAAGTGCCACGCTGACATCCGGTGCAGATGCGATCCATCCGGGATTTGGATTTCTGTCAGAAAACAGCAGATTTGCAGAGCTTTGTGAAAAATGTGGAATCATCTTTATCGGACCGTCTTCTTCTGTGATTCAAAAACTGGGAAATAAATCGATTGCCAGGCAGACTATGGAGGCAGCCAATGTACCGGTTATTCCCGGATGCAGTGAATGTATATACGAAGCAGAGCACGGGAAACGAATTGCCGGGGAAGTAGGATATCCGGTGATGATCAAAGCAGCGCTTGGAGGCGGCGGAAAAGGAATGCGTACCGCATATTCAGAGGCGGAATTTGAGTCAGCATTTCTGACGGCTCAGAGTGAGGCGAAAAATGCCTTTGGTGATGATGCCATGTATATCGAACATTTTATCGAGCATCCGCGTCATATTGAATTTCAGATTCTGGCAGACAAACATGGAAATGTAGTGCATCTGGGAGAGCGGGACTGTTCGATCCAGAGGAATCATCAGAAGCTGATAGAGGAATCTCCATCTTCGGCGTTAAATCCGAAGCTGCGTAAAGCCATGGGAGAGGCAGCTGTGCGGGCGGCAAAGGCAGCAGGGTATACCAACGCGGGAACCATTGAGTTTCTGTTGGAGAAAAGCGGGTCCTTTTATTTTATGGAAATGAATACCCGGATTCAGGTAGAGCATCCGGTCACAGAGTGGGTGACGGGAATTGATCTGATTAAGGAGCAGATTCGGATCGCAGATGGAGAGAAGCTAAAAGTTTCGCAGGAAGACATTTCCTTAAACGGTCATGCTATTGAATGCAGAATCAATGCCGAGGATCCGGCAAAGAATTTCCGCCCTTCTCCGGGAACCATCACAGATGTATATCTGCCGGGCGGAAAAGGGGTGCGGATTGATACGGCGATCTACAGTGGGTATACAGTGCCACCGTATTACGATTCCATGCTGGCAAAGCTGATCGTGCATGCCAAAAGCAGAGAAGAAGCAATTTTGAAAATGCGAAGTGCATTGGGTGAAGTGATTATTGAGGGAATTCAGACCAATGTGGATTATCAGTATGACATTTTACATCATCCCGATTTTGTAAGTGGAAATACCGATATTGAATTTATTGAAACGATGGAAAATCAGTAAAAAGGAAGCAAGTGTATGAAACTGCAGAATATGTTTAAGAAAAATCCAAAAAGTTATATTCCGCTGAAAAGCGAACGGCCGGAAGTTCCGGAAGGACTCCTGAAGAAGTGCAATAAATGCGGCGCTGCGATTCTGACGGAAGAGGTAAAAAGTGCAGGCTATGTCTGTCCGAAATGTCAGGGATACTTCCGGGTGCACGCATATGAAAGAATCCGGATGACTGTGGATGAAAATTCCTTTGAAGAGTGGGAGAAAGACATGGAATTTGTCAATCCGCTGGAGTTTAAGGGATATGAGGAAAAGATAAAAAGTCTGAAGGAAAAGACCGGACTTTCAGAAGCTGTTGTGACCGGAAAAGCATCTATCGAGGGCAATCCGGCGGTGATCGCGGTGTGTGACGGGCGGTTTCTGATGGCGAGCATGGGACAGGTTGTGGGAGAAAAGATCGCAAGAGCGGTGGAACGCGCCACAAAGGAACAGCTCCCGGTGATTATATTTGCCTGTTCCGGCGGTGCCAGAATGCAGGAGGGAATTGTATCTCTGATGCAGATGGCGAAAACGGCAGCGGCATTAAAACAGCACAGTGATGCGGGACTTCTCTATGTTTCGGTGCTGACAGATCCAACCACAGGCGGGGTGACTGCCAGCTTTGCAATGCTGGGAGATGTAATCCTGGCAGAGCCGAAGGCACTGATTGGATTTGCAGGTCCGAGAGTCATTGAACAGACCATCGGAGAAAAACTGCCGAAAGGCTTTCAGCGTTCTGAATTTTTACTGGAACACGGCTTTATCGATCGTATCGTAGAGCGAAAAGAGATGAGAACTGTTCTTGGAAATATTCTGCAGATGCATCAGAACTTTAAAGGTTCTGTTACTCAAAGTCCGATACAGACAGTGGAAAAAGAACGGCAGTCTGTACAGGAAAAAGATGCGTGGGAGAGGGTCACAATTTCCAGAAAAAATGACCGGCCTGTAGGACAGGATTATATCCGTACACTTTTTTCCGATTTTCTGGAGTTTCATGGAGACCGCTGTTATGGAGATGATCCTGCAATCATTGGTGGAATCGCGAGGTTTGCGGGGATTCCGGTCACAGTGATCGCGCAGGCAAAGGGAAAATCTACCAAAGAAAATGTGGAGCATCACTTTGGCATGCCGTCTCCGGAAGGATATCGAAAAGCGCTTCGTCTGATGAAGCAGGCCGAGAAATTTAAACGGCCGATTCTTCTGTTTGTGGATACACCTGGAGCGTTTTGTGGTGTGGAGGCAGAAGAACGGGGGCAGGGAGAAGCCATTGCAAGAAACCTGTTTGAAATGTCATCCATGAAGGTTCCGATCCTGTCTGTTGTGATCGGAGAAGGCGGAAGCGGAGGTGCATTGGCGCTGGCAGTCGCGGATGAAGTCTGGATGCTGGAAAATGCGATATATTCTGTGCTGTCTCCGGAAGGGTTTGCGAGTATCTTGTGGAAAGACAGTAAACGCGCAAGTGAAGCGGCAGCGGTGATGAAATTAACAGCAGCAGACCTGAAGAAACTTGGCGTGATTGAAGCTGTCATTGCGGAACCAGAAGTGTATACAGAAGAAACCATGCAGTCTGTGGTTTTTGTTCTTCAAAAAAAGATCACAGAGTTTCTGGACACGCACTGCAATTTCTCGCCTGAGGAGCTGGCAGTGCAGCGTTACGAACGCTTCCGGAAGATGTAGCAACATAAAAATACCGTAGAAAGAAGTGAAATATGGAAAACTTAAAAATCGGAGAAAAAATAACAAAATTTCCTTTGATCCAGGGAGGAATGGGTGTGGGAATCAGTCTGGGAAGGCTGGCGGGAAGTGTGGCGAAAGTCGGCGGAATCGGAGTGATATCCACTGCTCAAATTGGATATCGGGAACCGGATTTTGATAAACATCCGGAGGAGGCTAACCTTCGTGCGATTGGAAAAGAAATGCAAAAAGCACGTCAAATTTCAGAAAACGGAATTATAGGATATAATATCATGACAGCTCTGAAAGGATATGCAGATCATGTAAAGGCAGCAGTAAAAGCAGGTGCAGACTTGATCATATCCGGTGCAGGACTGCCTGTGGACCTTCCGGCACTGACAGAAGGCAGCGCGGTGAAAATTGCACCCATTGTATCCACAGCGCGTTCTGCGCAGGTAATCTTGAAATACTGGGATAAAAAATATGGAAGGACGGCGGATCTGATCGTGGCAGAAGGGCCTCTTGCAGGTGGTCATCTTGGATTTACAGAGGCGGAACTGGACAAGTGGAAAGGGGATGCCTACCATATGGAGTTTGGGAATATTCTGAACGTGGTGCGGCAGTATGCGAAGAAGTACAAGTGCCGGATTCCGGTGATCGCAGCAGGCGGAATTTATGACAGAAGTGATGTCCAAAGGATGGAGCAGCTTGGAGCAGATGGGGTTCAGGTGGCAACCAGATTTGTTACAACAAAAGAATGTGATGCCCACAGGCGGTATAAAGAAGCGTATCTGAAAGCTGTAAAAGATGAAATTGCCATTGTGAAAAGTCCGGTCGGAATGCCGGGAAGAGCCATCTTGAATCCCCTCATGAAACGTGTTATGCTTGGAGAGAAAATAGAACACAGTTCCTGTCACAGATGTCTTGCAAAATGTAACCCTTCTCAGATACCATACTGCATTACAGACAGCCTGATCGCCGCGGTGAAAGGAGATATAGAAAACGGACTTATCTTTTGCGGTGCCAACGCATGGAAGGCAGAAAAGATCGAGACCGTAGAGGAAGTGGTGGCATCAT
>OLDY01000035.1_pt1 | contig 34394 bp, 31 predicted proteins | sample 1602271 | NCBI WGS metagenome assembly OLDY01 (sample SAMN02675046, study PRJEB24791) | human gut metagenome, SKBSTL021 | isolation source: stool | host: Homo sapiens | place: USA | reverse complement strand
AACCGCCTACCATTCTCATGTAGTGCCTCGTCTTATTTTATCAAACACATTGTTTGCATGACAAGATATTTTGTCAGAATCCATATATGCAAATAATTTGAAATATAAGTGGCAGCTATGAAAATTATGTTAGTATTATCAAATGCAGAAGGAGATTGTAATAAGCCAATACAACTTACAGACAACAAAGCAAAATCAGAAATGGAAAAGTTGCAAAACTTATAGGAAGATATTATTTAAAGAATAAAATCAACAGATATTCTTTTAGAAAAATTTGCCCCGAATTTGTCCAAAAAGCATTTTGGGGAGATGCAGGAACAGCGAAAACCCGTTAACCTTTCGGCTAACGGGTTTCGTTGTTTTATAGTTATCTAAAGGAATGAGAGTAAAGTGTGACATCTTGGGTCGCCCCAAGATGCCGTTACTTTATGAGGGGGGAGATAGTTGTTTATCAACTATCTGAGTATTAGTATACGGAATAAATGTGTCCAAAGTATGTTAAATCTATTAAAGAAATAGAAAAATTCTTATGAAATTCTTAAAACATGTCAGGATTTTGGAATCCGTATTGTATTCCCGGCATAGATCAGATTTGGATTTTGAATGTTGTTTAATGCCTGCAAAGTGGCAATAGTTGTTCCAAATCGCTGGGCAATTTCACTCAGCGTATCTCCGGATCGTATCACATAAGTGGTATATTGCGGGGCGGGTGGTTTCGGTTTCTGAGACAAATGATTTAGTCCTGCATTTTTTATAATAGAAGGATAATCAACAAAAACATAGTCCAGATCAACGTCCCCGGATATTCCGGCGATCTCTCCCTGACTTGTGAATTGCCACATCTGGCAGTCTGTATTATCCAGCTTGCTGTTATAAAAAGCGTACCACAGTGCATATCTTGAAGAAAGTGACAGAAGACGGTACGTTTTGAGGAAATTCCGGTTGCTGTAATACATTGCAAAATATCCGTTTTTTTCCATTCTGTCACAAAAATTCTGCACAATTTTCCCTACGGTTTCCGGTGTGAAAGTAACTCCGTTTTGTGCGGCATAGTTTATAGATGCCTGTTCAATATCGTAGCATACAGGATAATCGAGACGATAACCGGAGATTGCTTTGAGACAGCCATCAGCTTCCTGGCGTGCAATCTCCGGAGTCAGGGCATAGCAGAACCAATAGACTCCGATCGGGAGACCAATCCGGTTACATTCTGAGGCATTGCGTTTAAATTGTGGATCAATCGTGTTAAAACCATAGCCGGCACGGAGCATGGCAAACTGATAGCCTGCGGCTTTGACCTTTTCCCAATCTACATTTCCTTGAAATTCGCTGACATCCAGTCCTTTTATTTGCATTATATAATCCTTTCATAAAATATAAAAACGGGATTCTTATGTTTATTATATGAAAAAATGAGGAATATGTGCAGAGTAGCAGTGATTGTTTTTCATAAGGATTATAACGGCATTGTTACAAACAGAAATGAAATCGAATTAAGAATTTCCTAAGATTTTCCCCAATGGCTCTTAAAAAAATGAGAATATCATGTATACTGTAAAGGAGGTGATGAAAATGTATAGTATTTTAGTTTGTGATGATGATAAAGAAATAGTAGAAGCAATTGAAATATATCTTACACAGGAAGGGTATCAGGTTCTGAAGGCTTATGATGGGATGCAGGCATTAAAGATGCTGGAGACGGAAATGGTGCATCTTTTGATTCTGGATGTTATGATGCCGCGTCTGGATGGAATCAGGGCGACTTTGAAGATCCGTGAAACGAACAGTATTCCGATTATCATTTTATCGGCAAAATCTGAAGATGCGGATAAGATTCTGGGGTTGAATATCGGAGCGGATGATTATATGACAAAACCATTCAATCCACTGGAGCTGGTTGCAAGAGTGAAATCTCAGCTTCGTCGTTACACACAGCTTGGCGGGAATGTGAGTAGTACGCAGGAGACGATTTATGAGGTTGGCGGCCTTCGGATTAATGATGATCTGAAAGAAGTAACGGTAGACGGAGAAATGGTGCGCCTTACTCCGATTGAATACAATATTTTATTGCTTTTGATGAAGAATCAGGGAAGAGTATTTTCGATTAATCAGATTTACGAATCCATCTGGAATGAAGATGCAATCGGAGCGGATAATACGGTAGCAGTACATATTCGTCATATCCGGGAGAAAATTGAGATCAATCCAAAGGAACCGCGATATTTGAAAGTGGTATGGGGAGTAGGATATAAGATCGAGAAATTATAGAAGGGAGTTTTTCATGAGTAAATGGTATAAAAGTGCGCTTGTAAAAGGCATTTTGATCTTTCTTTCTGTTCTTTCGGCAATTACGGCACTGCTGAGTCTGGTGATCATTTCCACATATTCTGTAAGTGTAAAAGAAATCTGGAATAAAAAGCCGACAGAGTATACAGATTCCAAAGAATTTGAGAATCAGATGTGCCGGGCTACGATGGATGTTTTAGCTCAGATTTCCTATGAAGATATTTTCGAGACAGATGGAAAATACAATCCGGATAAGCTGATCGATATCATGCAGTATGGATATAACGGAAGGCACTATGATGAAGAGATGGAAGGACTGCGGTATAAACTCTCGGATCTTCAGAAATGGAGTGAGGAGTATCAAAATAACTATGCAACGCAGGAAAATCCCATCGTTGTCTGTCAAAAAGCAGATAAAACCTATCATTACTATTATTGGGATGAATTTTTAAATCTGCTGGAAGAGAAAACGCTGACAGTGGATATAGACGAATATACATCTGATGAAATCATAAATGCACTGGCTTCTGGCGATGTGAGTCTCAGTCGATTTGCCGGACATGATATTCTGGATGAAAAAGGCGAGACGGTGTACCGGGATTTCTGGGGATTCAGTGGTGCCATTGAAGAAGAGGCGCGGCCGGATGGAGGAAATAATATTCTGGATGTTGTAAATCAGACGCCGCAGCTGAATGGAAAGCTGAGTGAAGTGTATGCACAATTGGGCAGTATACTGTCAAATCTTTATTATGATTTCCAGTCTTATCAGAACAGTGCAGAATGGACAGAGGGAAATACAAACTTTGCCTATATTTTTGTTGATAAAGAAACAAAAAAAGTTTATACAAATCGCAAGGAATATCAGGATTACAACAGTGTAAAAGAAAATATCTCAGATATTCAGAAAAATGCGAAGTATATGATTGTTCAGTCAAAGCTTTCTGATTTTAAGACCAATATGGATATCACAGCGAATGACTGGAAGGAGTTCGTAAAGTCACAGCGCAGAAACAGCAACGGTGATTTTATTTTTGCAGCGGCAGTAGATACCAAGTTCCCAATACAGGATTCTTTTTATCTGGATAAGAAATTGTATGACGAATATGCACCTTATATCAATCGTGCGGTGATCCTGCTCGGGGCGGTAGTATTACTGATAATCGTGAGTTTGATATGGCTGACAGTGATCGCCGGAAGAAACAACCGGAGTGATGGAGTGCATCTGAATGTATTTGACAGATGGAAAACAGAGCTGGCAGCAGTGTTTGTGATTGGTATCTGGATAATTCCGATGATGTTCTGGATGAATAATGGGAATATGGCCATCGGGTATTTTGCAGAAAGCACGGATTTGATGACTGCAACGATCGGATATTCTTATGAATATGCATCCGGATATGTTCCGACAATGCAAGATATGATCCAACTTGCATGTACAGCGGCTTATACCATGATTATGTTCCTGATCGGATATCTGAGTCTGGTCCGCAGGATAAAAGCAGGAACTATGTGGAAGAACAGCGTATTGTATGCGTTTTGCAGATTCTTCAGAGTATTCTGGAAAAACAGAAATGTGGCGTGGAGAATGGTTGTATCAGGGGTGGTTCTGATTGGAATCCACTGGATGCTGGCATTATTCAGAACGCCGGGATTTGTGTTGATCACGCTGGCAGCAGATGCATTCATTGTGTATTATCTGGTATTGAATGCGATTGCAAAGAATAAAATCATAAAAGGAATCAAAGCAGTTGCAGGAGGAGATCTGGAATATCAGATTTCTCTGGAACATCTCAGAGGAGAACAGCGTGAAGTAGCAGAAATGCTGAATGATATCGGAACCGGATTGCAGAAGGCTGTGGAAAAAAGCGTGAAAAGCGAGCGTCTGAAAACGGATCTGATCACAAATGTATCTCATGATATCAAAACACCGCTAACTTCCATTATCAATTACGTGGATATCCTGAAACGATCCAATATTGAAGATCCTAAGATACAGGGGTATCTGGAAATTTTGGAGGCAAAAGCACAGCGTCTGAAAACATTGACAGAGGATGTTGTAGAAGCATCCAAGGTGAGCAGCGGGAATATCAATCTGCAGTTGATGGATGTCAATCTGGTAGAGATGATGAATCAGACGACGGGAGAGTTTGCAGAAAAATTTGAACATAAGAATCTGGAGCTGATTCAGACACTTCCAAATGAGCCGGCAATTATTCATGTAGATGGAAGAAGAATGTGGAGAGTATTGGAAAATCTTTATAATAATGCGGCGAAGTATGCAATGCCGGGAACGAGAATTTATGCGGATCTGCGCACTGATAAGGATGAAGTAATATTTTCTTTAAAAAATGTTTCGGAGTATCCGCTCAATTTCTCAGCAGATGAACTGACAGAACGTTTTATCCGCGGTGATATTTCAAGGAGTACTGAAGGAAGCGGACTTGGATTATCGATTGCGAAAAGTCTGGTACAGATGCAGGGCGGCAAACTGGAATTATATCTGGACGGAGATCTTTTTAAGGCAACAGTTCGTTTTAGAAAAGCAGATAAAAAAGAACAAGATTCATGTTTTTTCAGAGAGAATTCTGAAGAAGAGTAGGAGAGGCGGGAATTTTTCCCGTCTTCTTTTAATTTAAGACTTGTTTTATTGCACGAGACTTTATTTTGTTTTACAATAGTTACTGTTCACACATAGCTTATATAGAAAACAAATGATAAGGGGAATCGCATGGAAACGATCAAAAAATTATTATCAGATATTTTAAATATAGAATTTGTTCAGGCAGTTTTGAGCAATCCGAGGAAAAAAGAAGGAATTTTAAAGGTAAAGGTTCGGCCGATCGAGAAAAAAGGCAATTTATTTTTTCAACTGGAGTCTTTTACAAAAACACAGGCCTTTCATGAGAATCTGGACCCGATTTCGGCACGAGACCGGTTGCTGGAATATATGCAAGAATTCCGGCAGATGCAGGTATCTACAGTGCATATGAATTACACTGTTTTAGTGAGCAAAAAAGGCAAGGTAACCATTCAGAAAAAAGCGTCAAAAGGCAGTGTAAGACCGGTAGAATTGTCACATAATAGAAGTAAGAAATATATTTTAGAGGAAGGAATTCCGGTTCCGTTTCTCCAGGATCTGGGTGTGATGACAAAGGATGGAAAAATTGTACATTCCAGATTTGATAAATTCCGTCAAATCAACCGGTTTTTGGAATTTATTGAGGATATTCTTCCGAAGCTTGAGAAGGACAGAGAGATCACGATTCTGGATTTTGGATGTGGAAAATCGTATCTGACATTTGCCATGTATTATTATCTGCATGTTCTGAAGGAATACGATATCCGTATCATCGGGTTAGATCTGAAATCGGATGTCATTCATCATTGTAATGAGTTAAGCCGCAAATATGGATATGACAAACTGGAATTTCTGGTGGGAGATATTGCGGATTATGAAGGTGTCAGAGAAGTGGATATGGTTGTGACGCTTCATGCCTGCGATACAGCGACAGATTTTGCACTTGCCAAAGCGGTGGAATGGAATGCGAAGGTCATCCTGTCGGTTCCATGCTGTCAGCATGAATTGAATGGGCAGATGCAACGGGAAGGAGCCGGATATGATAAGCTGGCGCCGATTCTGGATTATGGGCTTTTAAAAGAGCGGTTCGCGGCGCTTCTGACAGACGGACTTCGAGCGAAATATCTGGAGCAGTCCGGTTATGAGACTCAGGTTCTGGAATTTATCGATATGGAACATACGCCGAAAAATATTCTTCTGCGTGCGGTAAAGACGAATCAGGCAAAACAGGGGAGTGAAAGCCAGGTTTGGGAGTGCAGGAAATTTTTGGGGATTGACCCAATGCTGGGAGTGTTATTAGATAAGGGGACAGAATCATGAAAAAAAGAATGAGAAAGGCAGGAATACTCCTTGTAGTATTTGTGGCAGCAATTTTTGTCAGCAGTCTGTTTATGAACAGTGGTGTAGACGATCAGATCATCGATCTAGGAGATCCTACACTTCCGAGAATCTCATTTCAAAAGGAAGGCAGGACTGTGAATGCTCTGGCCGGCTATGTAAATGAGATGGATGTTACGGCAATGCGGGACACCATTACACCATTGGAGGCAAACGGAACACTTCAGATGCAGATTGAAGAGTTTGGAAATAAAATCACAGGTGTTGAATATAAAGTGTATTCGCTGAATGGAGAGGAAACCTATCTGAAAGGCAAACAGAAGGATATTTCTGATGAGACGATTTTACTGGATCTGCAAAAAGGTCTTCCGGATGAAGTTTTAGAAGCTGTTCTGGAAGTGATTCTTTCTATGGAAGAGGAACAGGTTTACTTTTATACCAGAATTACAAGACCGGATGAACTTTCTTTAAAAGAATGTCTGGATTTTGCGCAGGATTTTCATGCAAAGACGCTGGAAAAAAGCAGTCAGGAGGAATTGAAAAAATATCTTGAAACGAGCGCAGAAGGGGACAATACAACTTACCAGACTGTTACCATCCATTCTGATGCAGATCATGTGACATGGGGAAATCTGAGTCCGCAGGGGGTTGAGGAACCGGAGTGGAGCATCAAAGAGAGCAATTCCGTCTATACGTCGCTGCTTGCACAGTATCAGGTGACATGTGCCGGAGATACGGGAGAGATCGAGACGTATGATGTCCGCGAGTTTTTCAGGATTCGCTACGTGCAGGGGGAAATCTACCTTTTGGATTATAATCGGAAGATGGAACAGATTTTTGATGCAAACCAGAAAGTGCTGGATCAGAACGGGATTCTTCTGGGTATAGCATCGTCTGATATATCGTATGAAACGAATTCAGCAGGAAATATTGTTTCTTTTGTGAGAAATGGAAATTTATGGACATACAATGCAAAGCAGAATGAGCTTGCACAGGTATTCAGTTTTAGCAATATTGAAGGAAATGATGCTCGGAGCAGGTATGACCAGCATAATATCCGGATCATCAGTGTGGAAAAGAATGGAAGCACTGCGTTTGCAGTTTATGGTTATATGAATCGCGGAGCACATGAGGGAGAAGTCGGAGTCGATGTTTACTATTATGATATTGAAAAAAATGTAGTACAGGAAAAAGCGTTTATTCCAAGTACAAAATCATTTGCAATCGCAGAGGAAGAGCTTGGAAAAATGGTGTATTACAATCAGGATCAGAATCTTTTGTATATTCTGGCAGGCGGAAAGTTTTACAAGATAGATCTGACAAAAGATGAGCAGACAGTGTTGGCAAAAAATCTGGAAGAAGGGCAGTATACGGTGTCTGCAGACGGGCATTTGATCGCATACCAGACGTCAGGAACGATCAATACCGCACAGGAGATCAAGGTATTGAATCTGAAAACTGGTGAAGGAAACGCTGTAGCGGCAAAATCAGGAGAAGCAATCAGGCCGCTTGGATTTATCGGATCAGATTTTGTGTATGGATATCTGCGGCAGGAAGATGTCGGTCATACGGCAGCGGGAGGGGAACTGTTCCCGATGTATGAGCTGGAGATCAGAAATTCAGAAAATGAAGTGATGAAGACATACTCAGCAGATCAGATTTATATATCCGATGTATTTATTGAAGAAAATATGATGACTCTGAACCGGGTTGTAAAATCAGGAGAGACTTATACAGTTACCAGTCAGGATTATATCAGCAGTAACGAAGAAAAGAAGACAAAAAGTATAACTCTGGAAGCTTTCAGTACAGATTTAAAAGAAAAGCAGATGCGGCTGACTTATGAAAAAGGAATTTCCGATACTGTTCCTAAAATCCTGCGTCCGAAGCAGGTGGTGGGGAAAAAGCCGATCACGATCACGCTGAATGACAAGTCGAAATCTGAAAAGTACTATGTATATGGAATGGGAGAACTGGTTGCGATTTACGATAAGGCGGCTTATGCAATTCAGAGAGCAGAGCAGATTTCGGGAGTAGTAATCTCATCAGAACAGGCATATGTATGGGAAAAAGGCAACAGAGATCTGGTTTATGATACAGAGACAGCACCGTTTGGAAATGGAGAAGGAAAGACCTCTCTTCAGATCTGTGAAGAGGTGATGGCAGCGTATAATGCCAGGAAAGTAGACCTGACCGGATGTAGTCTGGAACAGGTTCTGTATATTATCAACAAGGGCCTTCCGGTCATTGCGATGACAGATGCCAATCATGCGATCCTGCTGACAGGATATAGTATGACGGATATCACTTACATCGATCCAAATACAGCATCCCAAAATACAGTTTCGATTGAACAGATGAGCGCTATGATAGCAGGAAGCGGAAACACGTTTATTGGTTATCTGAAATAACAGAAAAAGGAAGAAGTCTTTGAGAGAATTTATTCTCTGTGAAAGAACTTCTTCCTTTTTGTTACTGACGGAAAATAACTGTCTTATATTTATTCAGAGCGGTGTAGACAATCATACCCAATATTCCACATGAGAGAACTTCACCAATTCCCACGGTAAGCATCTGGAATGGAATTGGAAGCAGAATCTGATATCCATAATAAAGAACAAATGGAATCAGAACTGTATTTGCAATAATCGGCGGCAGTGGTGCGAGCCATTTGCTGCGGTTTCTCAGAAGATAGGTGAAAATAGCACCGAGCAGAGTTGCCATGCTTCCGACAATAATGTCAGGAAGAATTGCGCCTCCTAAAATATTTCCAATCAGACATCCCACGAAGAGTCCAGGCATTGCAGCCGGAGTGAAGGCAGGCAGGATAGTGAGTGCTTCTGCGATACGAAACTGAATCTGTCCAAAACTGATCGGGGCAAATACAATGGTCAGGACCACATAAATCGCAGCGATCATTGCTGACTGTACCAGAAACAGTACGCTGATTGTTTTTTCTTTTTTCATAGATCAAAATCTCCTTTAGTTTTATTTTACGTGTGGAAGGTCTCGAACACACGATATTTGATTGCTGGAAATGGCTTAAATACGCCACTTTCAGCAGGTGGAATTGTAGCACAGACAAGCGTAAAAATCAAGCTGTACCCACAATTTACCCACAATGAGAATGAAAGCACTCGATCCGGGGAGTGTTTTCATTTATTTTGTTTAGCTTTAGCTCGGCGTCTTCTTTGCGCCATGCGGTCATTGCAAGTATCAGAAGCCGGAGACATTGAACAGGATGCAAGCATTATCATTTTGTTGTGGAATCTGGACAATGAGGATAAGACCAGGAAAGGTCTGAAAGTGGATAAGAACCGGCAGGGAGAACTAGGGAAGATTGTATACCGCTTTGATGGAAATGAAATGCGATTCCAGGAAACAGAAGAGGAACTCAAAAGCAAAGATGGATTCAAGACGGTACGGACACCGACACCGTTTGATTAAAAGATGGGCAGCGTAAAATTATTAAAAGGCAGTGAAGAATTTGAAATGTTTCAGGACTATTGGAAAATGATGCAATCAGTCTGGAGCGTAGAGAACACAAAGGAATACTGGGAGAAAGTAGTAGAAGATACCGACAGATTTTACAGGAAGTACCAGACAAAGTTCTCGAAAGAATTAGCACTGGCACTTGCAAACGAATTGGAAAGGAAAGCGAAACATGAAGCAGAGATGTAGAGTAATGATCCCGGCACAAGCACCGGAAACAAAGCAGAGCAGACTACTGTTCAAGAAAGAATGGGTATCCATTTTGGCAGATGCAGGGGAACGAGTTGGGGAGAATGAAGAAACATTCCATGAGGTGGAAGGGGAACTGATAGAGTTTCGGGAAACATCGGGAATTGTAGTTTTAAAGGGCGGCATCCTTGCGTCAGTTCCAATGTATCGAATTCAAATGTTAGAAGCGTAGGAGGAAAACAAAGTATGAGCAAATTATTTTTTGAAATGACAGAAACAGAAGCACAGTTACAGAATATTTTAAACAGTCTGGAATATGCGCAGTACCAGATGTCAACCGGGATCAACGGATACGGCAACGGCACTATGACAAGAGAAGAGCATCAAGAAACAGAGCGGAGCGTGCTGAGTTCGTTAGTGGTAGCTATGAGCGGTATACAGAAGCTGATCGGAGAGTATGCATCACTGGAGGAAGATGGACTGTTGCCAGAAATGGCAGCGGAAGAAATCATGCAGATCAATGCAGAAAGCGTGGATCAGTACGAAGCAATCCAGAAAGCCTTCCGGCTTGGAATGGAGAAAGCGAAGTCAGAGAATGTTGTAGAACATCCGGTATATGGATCAGAGGACATGGAAGAGTTGAGACAGTGCGTTTTGATCGATCTGGAAGATTGCATGACAAAAGACCGGGAGACCGGAGAAAAGGGAGAAGCTCTTTGCATGACGTTCCAGAACGAAGAAGGGAAGTATATTATTATCAAGCACACTATAACAAACTTATTTTTCATCTTTAAGGCGTAATAAAAGAGGTCTTGGAATAAAGGAATCTGACGTATTTTCCATCAAATTGTTTTATCCTGAGACCTCTTGTGTTATCATATGGTTTTGTAACCATGAAATTAAGAAAGCAGAAACCTCCCCTACCAAAGTTTAGTTTCTGCCTTCACCTAAACATAGCTCTCGCTACATTCATACATACCTATGATAACAGTTAAAACAGAAAACTACAACCTTATTTCTCAGGATTTTTACAATAAAACAATAGATTCTCTTGATCTGAACCTTATTTCATGTGTCTGCGGTCACTCCGACTGTCTCATCCGTTATGGCTCTTACAGACGCAGCATCCAGCTTGCTGACAGGGTTCTCTCCCTTTCAGTCATTCGTGTGTACTGCAAGGCATGCGGGCATACCCATGCACTGTTACTTTCATCCATGATCCCTTATTCACAGATTCCTCTGGTTCTGCACGTCCGTCTGATTCATGCTTATGAACATGAAACCGGATTCCGGAACATACTGGCAGAACAGTATTGGGTGGATGAAAACAACCTGAAATCCATAATCCGGAACTACCGCTTACATTGGAAGCAGCGGCTGCTCTCCATGAGGCTTCACCTCCCCGATATCCCCAGCCTGATTTCAGGATGTTTTTCCCTCTTTTCCAGACAGTTCATGCAGATTAAATCAACCTCCAATAAACTTTTTATCCTGCCAACATAATCTTACACGACAGGTCTGGTTTTATCCCTTATCCTTTAGAAAAAGGAGGCAGATGAAATTTATGAAACAAGAAAAACAACAGGAAATCGCACTGATGCGCTATGGCGCCATCGCACCTATTATTGCAGGACTTGATGAACGTTATCCAAGCAAGACCGCTTTTTACACGGAAATTTCTGCAAAAGGACTCATGGGACCCGACGGGAAGCTCCATCATTATGCTCCCGCCACCATTGAAAAATGGTATCTGAACTATCAGAACCATGGTTTTGAAGGTCTCGTCCCGAAAGGGCGGTCAGATGCCGGCATGAGCCGCAAGCTTGACGAAGAACTTCAGGAGAGAATCCGGTATTTCAAGACCAACTATCCACGCATGTCTGCGGCCGCTATTTACAGGCAGCTGAAATCCGATGGCTCTGTAATAAACGGACAGGTATCCGAATCCACCGTCAGCCGCTTTGTGAACCGGCTTCAGTCGGAACTGCGGCAGACACCGAACAAGGATATGCGCCGCTATGAACGCCCTCATATCAATGAGGTCTGGTGCGGGGACAGCAGCGTCGGTCCCCGCCTTACAGATTCGGATGGCAAAAAACACCGGATCTATATCATTGCCCTGATTGATGATGCCAGCCGCTTCATTACCGGAATTGATGTGTTCTATCATGATAACTTTATCAACCTGATGTCGGTTATGAAATCAGCCATAGCAAAGTATGGGCGCCCAAAAGTTTTCAACTTTGACAATGGTAAATCTTACAAAAACAGGCAGATGGAGCTCCTTGCCGCAAGAATCGGTACAACACTCAGTTACTGCCAGCCATACACTCCCACCGGAAAAGCCAAGATTGAACGCTGGTTCCGGACGATGAAGGATCAGTGGATGGCAGCCCTTGATATGCGGGATTTCCATTCACTGGAAGAACTGAGGGGAAGTCTGTACGCTTTTGTCCAGCAATACAACCAATCCCCCCATTCTTCCCTCCGTGGACTGTCCCCACAGGACCGTTTCTTTTCGGAACGGGAGCAGATCCGCAGACTTTCTGAGGAAGACATCCGTCAAAATTTCCTTCTGGAGATTGAACGCCGGGTATCTGCTGACAGTGTAATCGTCATCGACCAGATTGAATACGAAGTTGATTATCGTTTTGCACGGCAGCGTATCCGCCTGCGCTATTCCCCGGATATGAAAGAAATCTTCATTGTGGAAGCTGACGGGACGCTGACACCAATCCGGCTTCTCAATAAAACCGAAAACGCATTGATAAAAAGAGAAAAAGTACGCTTATGCAAAGGAGACGAATGATTATGTGGATTACACTGCAAGATACGGATTGGAGTTCAATCCTTTCTTAAAGAACTCAAAGGAAGTTCTCGTAGAAACACAGGAATACAAGGAGGTTCTGTTCCGTCTGAACTACCTGCTTACCACAAAAGGCTTCGGCCTCCTGACCGGAAGCGCCGGAAGAGGAAAGACCACCGCTGTCAGGAACTGGGCTTCGGTACTGAATACTTCCCTTTATAAAGTAGTTTATTCCAGTCTTTCCACCCTGACTGTAAATGATTTTTACCGGAATCTTGCCGCTGAACTTGGAGCCCAGCCTGCATTCCGCAAGACCGATAACTTCAAAATCATCCAGGATGAAATCAACCGTCTCGTACTTGAGAAACGACAGACGCCTGTCATCATCATAGATGAAGCGAACTATATCGGAAACGCTGTACTCAATGACTTAAAAATGCTGTTCAACTTTGAAATGGATTCCAAAGACCGGGCTGTTGTTCTTCTTTCCGGTCTGCCACAGCTCAACAGCACCCTGCGTCTAAGCATCCACGAACCTTTCCGCCAGAGAATTGTCATGAATTATAATCTGGAAGGCATGACAAAAGCAGAAGGGCATTCCTATGTTGCTGCCAAACTGAATGGCGCCGGATGCACACAAACGGTATTCGAAGACAATACACTGGAAGCAATCCTCAATGCAGCGAATGGGATCCCACGTATGATCAACAAACTGTGTAATGCAAGTCTGTTGGTTGGAAACAGCTCAAATTTAAATATCATAACCGCCGATGCCGTCATGCAGGCAATCAATGACTGTGAACTCGGATAGCTTTAGAAACCATCATGTAAGATAATCTGCATGATGGTTTTTTCTCATAAAATAACGTGCCTGAAGCGTCCAAAAATATATGCTTCATCCCATCGTTAGGTGCTCCGAAAGACCCGTTTTAATCTGACGGAAAAGGCAGCGTTTAATTTGCCGAATAACACTTTCAGCATTCGGTACTTCGTTTTGATTTTCTTCCATTGTTTCCAATAGACCGCCCGGATTCTACGCCTTGCCCATTCATCCGTTGCTTTGAGCAGTCCTTTCATATCTGCAAGTCTAAAGTATTCTACCCATCCCCTCACATACTCTTGGTATTTCTTTTCTCGTACTGCATTGCTAATGCCTTTATTTCTATCAGTAAGTTCTCTGATTTTATTTTTCATCTTGACTACTGATTTTTGATGTACTCTAAATCTGTATTTGCCTTTGTATCTATAAAAGCTATAACCGAGATACTTGACCTTGCTGATGTGAGCCACTTCTGTTTTCTTCCTATTCACCTTTAAGAAAAGTTTTCCTTCAATAAACGGAATGATGTTCTTCAAGGTTCTTTCTGCACTCTTTCTGCTCTTACAAAAAATCATACAGTCGTCTGCATAGCGGACAAATCTGTGCCCCCTGCTTTCAAGTTCCTTGTCCAACCTTATCAAGTTTCTATACGTAGGCTCAAGAACTTTGCTATGCGCTTCCTTCATCCATGTCATTACTGACACCAACTTGCGCTCCGCTACACTTGGCGGTAAATACCCGTGGTCAGACTTTCACTGACTAGATTAGTGCCATGCTTGGCACACTAGAAAAGCCCCGGAGTTCGCAACTCCGGGGCTTTTCGTACTGCTTCATGAGCATTTCTATCATTTTGCCTATGTCCAGTATGCCATATTACAATATTTTTTCAAGAAAGATTCTCTCTAATTCATTCCATTATTTCATATTGCTCACTCTCTACTAAATCATTTTGTATTAATTCAATATGCTCATTATATTCTTCCATAGGATCTGTAGAATTCTTTTTTTCATTCAACGTAGCACGACTCTTTTCTAAATACTCCTTTTTTTCTGCTTCTAGATATTTTTCGATTGGTAAATTGATTTTATAAACCTCGAATTCATGTTGCCAATATTCCTCTTCGGAGTCAAATTGATTTATAAGAGCTTGAGCTTCTTCTTTATTAACCGCTTCATTAACAATATTTTTCAATTCTTCTAAGTACGCCCATACTTCATCATCCGTTACTGTATACCCTTCTGAGATTGCTTTTTGATATGTCGCGTCTCTTTTTAGCATATAATCGATTGCTTTCTCTCTTGCAGTGTTTTTATCATATTCCGCTAAAATATAAAATTCAGTAGCTTGTTCAATATCTTTTTTAGTAATAATTCCACCAGACTTTCCTTTTGCAAAGATCGAATCATCTGTATTGTTTTCGTAGGATTTAAATAATTGTCCCACGTTTTGCATTGTTTCAATATCAGGATTTGGTGATGCTGCATATACAGAAACTGAACCGATAACCAAACAAGCTGATAACAATACTATTATTCTTCTTTTTTTCATAATCTATTTTCTCCTTATCAAACACTTATTTTGTTGCAAGAGAAATTCTTGCTGATTCAGCTGCACTAGCGGGGATTGCATCTGGACAGGTGAGTAAATATGTAACTTGTCCATCATATTTAGTATTTTTAACATATATTTTTTCAGTAGTATTATAATAGTGCGATCCATGATCCCACTTATTAGGATCATACATAATATCTCCTAGTTCAAACCCCGAAATAATAACATTATTGCTACCATCTGTATGTAAGACGTTTGATACTTCTAACTTAATACTTCCAGATCCAACTCCTGACCTTTTTTCGGTATATATTTTCTCTCTAAATGAGAATGTATTCTGAGTGCTATTTTTTTCATAATAAGACTCCAAATAATCTAAACCTACTGTTACAATATTCCAGCCATTATCAGGCATAGCAAAAACATGACTATTTTCAATTCGATCACCCTTTTTTAGTCCTCTATCTCCTAATTCTTTCATTTCATCAGTATCTATTGCATAGGTTTCAAATGCATATGCTACATCAGGCAAAGATAAAATGGCTATTATGGCTAAAGCAAAAACAAGCAAACTATTTTTTATAACGTTCTTCATATTTTCCCCTTTCATACAAAAATAACTTACGCTAAAAACGCTTACCAACTACACCAACTAACAGATATCTGCTTTATTTCATAAATCCCCCCTTTTTATTCCCTGCCCTTTCGCTATTCGGTAATTCTTCTCATGAATTTTCATATGTAAGACTATCCGAATATTAAAACACCTTAAATTATTTTTTATTATAACACATTTTTTCTTTCCGTTCAATCTTATTGTATAATATATGTAATATTCATTCTATTTTTTTATTTTTTTCAGCACTTTGCCTATTTCATTTTCAAAAAATGCCACCACCTCTTTTTATTCCCCTCATCTTCCGCTTTCTTTTCCTGCTGTTCTAACAACAAAAACTTTTGTTCCGTTACCATGCGAAGCTGTTGCTCCTGATCTATGAATTTCTGAAGTTTCGCAATCTGCTTGATGGTTTTCATACTGGACAGCCCCTTTCTTCCACCATTTATAGACGGTGTTCTTTGATAATCCTGTCTCAGAAATACAGTCTTTCGGTTTGCCATGTTATACTGCATAAGCTACCACCCCTACTGTCAGTGTCTTATCTTCTGCTTGGATGACCGGCACCTCGTTCAGTTCTTCTGGCTTTTGACTCACTTCCAAATTTAATGTTACCTTCAGCGCCTCTTGACCTTGGCTTGAAATTCCACAATCGTATGCATATATTACCGGTTGATTCACATCTTCTACTGTAATAAGCAAATTACCTGTTTCCCTTATGAAATAACTGCTGCACGCTCCTTTATTCTCTTTTCTGTCTCAAAACACTGCAAAAATGTTATCTTTCCATAATTCACTGTATCTCTTGGCAACCATGAACTGCTTATACTCATACAGCCTGTTTGGTGCTACTGTCAGTCCTGCACTGAGATCTTCTATTCCATCTGGCAGCAACGATACATGAAATTCTTCTGATCTGCCATCCAGTGCAAATTCTACTTCCAAAAAATTCATTTTGATATCTCTGTAAATATCAATAATCCTGCTGCCCTCAAATAGCAACATCATACAGATTTCTACGTCCTGCTTTCCCATTTCTTCTGACATGTGTCTAAACATCCTGTTCCTCCTGCTTCTACTATAAGTTCGCCTTACTGTTTCAGCACCATGACGTATAGATACAACACATACTGCCGTTATATCATTCCTCTGATCCTGTCATAATGTAAATATCCCCGGACTTATTTAAAATTTTTCTCAAATATCGAAACAACATGTCAGGTTTTGCCCCTTTCTAATAAATTTACTGTGAGAGTTCAAGTCTCTTCTTCCGCACTGGATGAAAGACATTCGAGAGATCGAATGTCTTTTTTGTAATTTACAGATTTACTATTTTTCAATCTTTCCACTTCATCTCACATTGTACCTTCTATTATTTTATGATATTCTAAAAAAGAACATATGATATTAATTTTTCTCAATATGAATAGATGTGAATAATCATGAATACACGCAATTTTTATTGCGGAATCTGGGTCTGTGCCTGATCCTGATTTTTTGCCAAAAACCACTCCCTGCTTTTTTCGTTATAGCAGGAAATATCATCAGCGTCGTGATCGGACAATTCCTCGGTGATTTAATCCAGACAGAGAATATCAAAAAAATCACAGATACTATGAATCCACAACAGATCTATGAACTGCACAATCATCCCGGAGTACCTCTGTGGCTGCTTGTCATCGTACTTTTTCTTATACTCGGTTTGATTACTGACTTATTTTTCAATAAATTTCATAAAAAGAGGGTATCACGCGATCATCAAATTTGATGATCGTGTGGTACCCTGGCTCTCTATGTGCTTCTCTATTCTATCACAAACTCATAGACAATATCCTTTTGTGCACTGATGCGATACGGATCTTCCACATCACTGCCCCAACTGTCAATACCACCTACTCCACGTACTGATCCGCAGATGCAGACTACGGTTCTCCGCGGCAATGGAAGTTCTTCCTGATGCGTTGCATTTTCCAACTCTTCTGCCGTATATGGGAGACAGGAAAATCCAAACTTTTCGCCGCATGCACGAAACGTAAGGCCGAATGTTTCTTCTGACGTATCCGAATTATTCAGCGTATCCTTTCGATATACCGTAACACATTCTGTCTCCATATGCATCCCGCATTCCTGGGGAACCAGATATGGCGTGACCGGAAGACCTTCCACTTCATATCTTCCATAAATTCCTCCCGCCATTCTGTCCGGATATGTTTCTCCTGACAGACCTTCATAGCAATATCCGACTGCCTTTGTCGGCATAATAAACCGCATTCCAAATACCGGCAGTTCCGGCAGTCCTTCTTTTCCATGATAATGAACCAAAACATGTATTTTCCCATCTGCATGGACTGTATAACTTACATCCACTGTAGTCGCAGGAACCGTGATGGTTTCATAAGTATATTTCAGCACCGCCTCCTGTACATATTCCTGATTGCTGTACACATTATTTTCCGGAGCATTGTGATTTTCTACTGCTTCTCCATCTACAGAAAGCTGGAAACCGATACACTTTCGAAACTGATCTGCCCCCAGCCACATTCCTGATCTCAAAGGGAATCCGTTTCCTCTGTCATTATCTGTAGTCGCTCTCCAGAATGTGGGATACGGAGTTCGATACAGCCATTCTTTTCCTGCTTTTACAAGGGATTCCATTCCCCCTGTCTGTTTTGAGAAAATATAATGAAAATCCTCCCCATGAATTCCAACCGTCACATCTCCGAAGACGATTCTAAGTTTATTTCTGGAGTCCATAATAATATTTCACCTCCTGCATTGCCGGTTTTTCTGTTCGATCTGCAAATACGATTCCGTTTCCCGAAAATTCATAATCCGACGGACGGTCATCAAAATCTCCCCCATATCGAAGTACTTCACGACCGGTAATCTCATCTTTTACCAAAAGTGCCTGATCTATATAATCCCAAATGAAACCACCCTGATATTTTTCATACTGATCCAGCAGATCGATATACGATTTCATACCCCCAAGTGAGTTTCCCATATCATGCATATATTCACACAGGATAAACGGTTTTTTCGGCTCATTTTCCAGATACTCCCGAACGCGTCCCGGCGGTGCATACATCTGGCTCTCTACATCGGAAATATTGTCTTCATAGTCTCTGTTTTGAAATACTCCTTCATAATGAACGAGACGCCCCGGGTCTCTCTTTTTATAATACGCATTCATTTCTTTGAGTACCTCTCCTGCATAGGATTCATTTCCAAGAGACCAGAATAACACAGATGTATGATTTTTAAACATTTCAAAATTCGATTTTACCCGATCCAAAACAACATCCTGCCAAAGCTCCACACTTCCCGGTACATTCCAGGACGGCTCAACCGCTCCCATCTTCTGCCAGGATCCGTGACTTTCCAGATTTACCTCTGCCATCACATAAATTCCAGCTTCATCGCAGCGATAATACCAGGTTGTACGATCCGGATAATGACAGGTACGAACCGCATTGATATTGTTGCGTTTCATACATTCAATATCATAAATCTCATCATTCTCTGAAATACATCTTCCACTTTTTGCATTCCACTCATGCCGGTTTACACCGTTTATGATCAGCCGTCTTCCATTTAGTTTTATTATTCCATCCTCAATGCAAATCGTTCGAAATCCCACCTGATAAGGAATTATCTCTATGAGGTCCCCCTGTCCGTCAAAGATTCGGATTTCCACCTGATACAGCTTCGGATCGTCACAATTCCAGAGTTGTACAGGTTCGTTGATCGTAAGATCCGCTCTGAAACTTTCTGATACGGAAGCTTCTTCTTTTGCAATCATCTGATGACCATCCAACAGACATATCTCTGCTCTGGCATCCGCATAGGATGCGGTCTTTCCCTTTGTTGTTTTCAATTCTATTTCCATCGACGCCTGTCTGCCGTCCAGTGCACACTTTGGACGAAGCCACAGATCAGACACATGTATATCCGGCAGCCCATATAAATTTACATCTCTGAACAATCCAAAGAACCGGAAAAAGTCCTGGTCTTCCAGAAAAGCCGCTGTACTTCGTTTATGTACCTCCACACACAGACGATTTCCGGTTTCTTTTACGTACCGTGTAATGTCAAATTCAGACACTGTAAAGCTGTCCTCCGCATATCCCACAAACTCACCGTTTACCCATACGTAAATTGCCTGCTCTGCCCCTTCAAAACTTAAGATCACCCTTTTTCCGATCAGAGCTTCGTCCAGATCAAAAAAGCGAATATAAGAACCTGTGGGATTATAAGAAGCTTCGCTGAACATCCCCTCTCCGGTATGATTGCACGTACCGGCAGGACGGCGATATTCATGTCCTTCCCAAGGATACATGGTGTTGATATAATGAATTTTATCATATCCCGCCAGCTCTATATGCTGCGGAACCTGAATTTCATCAAATCCGGAAATATCATAACCGTTTTCATAAAAGGAAACCGGACGTTTTTTTGCATTCACTGAATATTGAAATTTCCAGATTCCATTCAATGGCTGTTTTAATGTTTCCTGTTTGTCCTGATACGATTCCTCACTTTCAAAAAATTTGTGGTCACTGTGTGCATCCAGCCTGTTCACCCGGAATATTTCCGGGTGATCCAGCCATTTAATATCTGCCTGCATAATCAGCCCTCCTGTTATTCTTTTACAGCACCTGCAGTTACTCCTGCAAGAATATATTTCTGGAAGAATAAATATAAAACAATTGTCGGAATCATGATGATGATAATTCCTGCCGCAAGTGTCTGCCATGAACCCTGCTGTGCATTTGCATAATTCATAAGAAACGTAGTAAGCGTTCTCAATTGATTTTTCGGCATATACAAATATGGCACATACATATCATTGATGATCACAATTGCTTTGATAATACATACTGTCGCTGTTGCCGGTGCAAGCAGCGGAAAGATCACCCTCCAGAACAATCTGAAATAGGAACATCCATCCAACAGTGCCGCTTCATCCAAAGCAACCGGAAGTCCGGATATAAACTGCCGGTAAATATATAACTGCATCAAATCTGATGCGATATAGATCACAATAGGTGCTGCAAGAGTATTATACAACCCCAGGCTGTTAATGATACGAAATCTTGCAATTTCTGTTACAAAACTTGGAATCAACATTCCCAGGAAAAACAATGCAATGACAAATTTTTTCCCGCGGAAATTGAAACGCTCTAAAATATAAGCCGTCGTGGTTCCAAATACGACATTGAAAAATAGTGAAAATGCAAGAATGATCATTGTATTTTTCAATCCGATCCAGAGATATTTATCTGTCAGTACTTTTTCAAAGTTATCAAATGTAATTTCACTGAATGCAGGAAACGCAAGCGGCGATGTTGTATTGATCGCAGTCTTTGTTTTCAATGCTGCAAAAATCGTCAGTAATATCGGAAGTATTACAATCAATACCATTCCAAGACAGATGATTTGTTTCAGCACCTGAGACGCTGTTCTTTTAACCATGTTTCTTGCCCTCCTTCAAGATAATTCCATGAATCACCTTATTCTGTATGATATAAATCACAATGATCATAAACATGATCGCCATTGCCATTGTAGATGCGAGTCCGAAATCAGAGAATGTAAACGCCGTCTTGATCGTATACAATGTAAAAGTAGAAGATGCATATCCAGGTCCGCCTGCAGTCATAACAAACGGAATATCAAATACCTGAAGCGCTCCTCGGATATTGTCAAACAGTACAAAGTCTACCATCAGCATAATCGAAGGAATCTGCACATATTTGAACAGCTGCCATGTATTTGCTCCGTCCACTCTTGCCGCTTCTTCCACATCTTTTGGCAGTGACTGTAATGCAGCCATAAACAAAATGATGTGATATCCACTGAACCTCCACAAGGACACAAACGCCAGCACATAATTTACAATTTTCGGATCAGAAAGCCAGCTTCGAATCCATCCTTCCAGATTCAGTCCTGTCAGAATTGCATCAAATGCTCCGTTGATCGGTGAAAAGAAGTAAGAAAATGCATATGCGATCGCAACACCGTTGATAATATACGGCATAAACACCATCGTCTTATAAAATTTTGCCGCCCTTAATTTACTTGTCAGAAGAACCGCAAAAGCAAGTTCTACAAAAATCATCAGTAGGTGAATCACAAAATAAACCGCATTGTTTTTCAGTGACAGCCACAGATCCGGATTTTTAAACATATCAATATAGTTCTGGATTCCAACAAAGTTGCTTTTCAAAGAATATCCATCCCAGTCCGTAAAACTCATGCGCAGGAGATCAAATGCCGGAATCATTACAAATCCTATCAAAAGCAGCAGCGGAATGATCAGAGAGCCTATAATAAATTGCTTTCTTTTTTTATTTAATTTACTCATATTGTCTCCTTAAAAGTGGAAGGACTGCTTTTTTGCAATCCTTCCTAAACTCACCCTATTCAATCTCAAGTTTTTCTCTTGCCCCAGTCCACTTCTTATTCAACTCCGCAAACTTCTCATCAAGATCAAATCCTTCTGTCAGCATCTCTGCACCGAGCTTTTTATAATCAAATGTCGTTTCGTTCTGAATTGCTGTAAAATCATCTCCGCTGCCGCCATACATTACAATCTGTGCGTCCGGACAAAGTTCATCTGCTTCTGCAAGAACAGGATCTTTCTCTTTCGGGAAATTCTTCATAGAAGATGCAGATGTTATGTAATCGAGGTAATCCGGATACCATTCTTCTGAGTAAAACCACTCTACAAATGCCTTGGCTGCCTCCTGGTTTTTACTGTGTGTTGTCACACCCATAAACGAGTCTCCCTGTACGATTACATTAAACGGGTCTTCTTTGGTATCTCTTGTCGGCAGATAGAAGGTTCCAAGCTCTGAAATATCTTCTGTACCATTCTCGATATTCTGTTTTCCCCAGTCTCCGAGCGCTATAATCGCCGCATCCTTTGCACAAAACAGTGATGTTGCCTGGTCATTTCCGATTCCTAACGGATCTTTTCCCAAAACACCGGATGTAAACAGGTTATTAATCTTTTTATATGCTTTATTGATGTCCGTTCCTTCTGCAAATGGTTCATCCTGTTTTGCCATGTCATTCCAGTTCTGACCATTTCCAGATTCCAGTGACGGCATAAATTCCATAAACGGATAATCCGGCCACTCGTCTTTCAGGCCACACGCAAGTGCCATGAAATTTTTATTCTCTTTTTCATAATAATCCTGAAGCTTCTTTGTCACCTCTTCAAACTCCGTCCAGGTCATAGGAACTTCAACTCCGGCTTCTTTAAACATATCCTTCCAATAGTAAACATATTCATATCCCGCTGTCATCGGAACTCCGAGAATTTTTCCGTCTAAGGCATATCCTTCTGCCAGTTCATTATTCTTTGCCGCTTCTGTATCAGAAAGGTCAATCAGATAATCCTGAAATCTGGATAATGTAAATGGCTTATTAAACATGATATCCGGAAGCTGATTTGCAGACGCTCTCATTTTCATTGTATTCCAGTATTCACTGTCATCTTTGATCTTTTCTACTTCAACATCAATATCCGGATATTTTTCCTGGAATTTTCCTACCATATCGTTTGATTCTATAAAATCATTTAAGTTATTATCCCAGATTGCAAATGTAAGTGTTCCGGATAAGCCGCCCTTTTCTCCTTTTCCTCCGCTTTCTCCACCTTCTTTGCTTCCACATCCTGTTACTAATACGGATGCGGCCAGAACTCCTGCCATTGCCGCAGCAACCAATCTTTTCTTTTTCATTTCCCTTGTTCCTCCTTGTTTTTGATAGCCTGACTTTATCATTTTTATGTGCAAAGCACTATTTCATTTCGTCACTTTTTTTGATTTTTTGTTATAATGATTTTTTTCTTTTTTTGATTTATGGTAAGAAAAATTGGCAGAAAGTTTGATTTCCTGCCAATTTCCATTCATTTTTCTGTATTACTCTGATTTTCTGTACTTCGTAGGACTGATCTCAAAGGTCTTTTTGAATACTCGGTTAAAATGTTCCACACTGTGATAGCCGACCATTTCCGCAACTTCATACACCTTAAAATTTGTTGTTTTTAAAATTTCTTTCGCCTTTTGCATCCGGATTCCTGTCAGGTAAGCAGATACCGTTTCTCCCGCTTCTTTCGTAAAGCGGTTTGAAAAATATTTTTCATTTAATCCTACATGCTCTGCCACCTCACTCAGTGTCAGATCCGGATTGTCATAATGATCCTGCAGATAGCGTTTTGCCAGAATGATCATATCATTCTCTGCCACATCCAGTTTGGATGCCGCATAGTTCAACAGCCAGTTCATAAAATTCGTGATCCACATCCGGATACTTCTTACATCCTGAATATGATCAATCTTTTCGGAATAATTATATTGCTTTCCGAATATTCCTGCGATCGTATCATTATTCTGTTCTGCCCGCTTTCCTGCTGCGATCACGATACCCTTTGCAAGCTTCTGTATCTCTGCCAGCGTAAGCGTCCTGATCTCTTCAAACAATTTTTCTCTTTCAAAAACCAGATTTTTTTCGTCCGCCAAAAACGCATATCTCACAAGAATTTCCAGCTTGTTTGAAGCCTCTAGGACAGGTTCTCCTTCATTTTCCAGAACTTGTCCTGACTCAATCCTTGCATCCTCCGGAAACAGATATCGAAATTCCATCCCCCTTTTCACCCGGTCTGCCTCTTTCTGAAATTCTTTCAGTGTCTCACAGCGTTCTCCCTCACAAATAAACAGATTTCTCCCAAATTCACGTTCTGCCGATCGTTGTAATTCCTGCAGCATCTGATGAAGACCGCTCTTGTAATCCTTCTCAACAATTCGATAATACAAATATAGCTGTGCAGAATTTTCTATATAAGAACAACACCTGGAAGCATATCTGGAGTTTTTACAGAATTCCTGGATTAAATCCTGAATTTTGATCTGTTCATTTCCTGATACACTGTGATCATAAATATATACTCCCAAAATTGTATACGAATCTTTGGAAAACGGCTCATACTCCTTTGCTGCCTCTCCCGGTGTCATGCGTCCTGCCATGATCTCCCGGAAATAATAGGACGCATTTCTTCCTGATTTTAATTTATCCTCATACTCATTAAAAAATACCTGCAGCTGCTTCACCATGGCATTAAATTGATGAATCATGCTTCGTATCTCAAATTGACCTGCTGCCTTAATGTGAACATCAAGCTGTCCGGATTCAACCACCTTTAATCCTCTGTTCATCTCCTGGATAGGTTTTACGATACTTTTTACAAAATAAGAGGAATAATAACTCAACAGTACAAACAGAAGAAGAATCACCAGCATCAGAACCACAGCAACCCTCCGAAACTCCTCTGTTAATTTCTCCGGTTCTATGTAATTTTCAATATACCACGTCGAATCATATACTTTGACCGGTGTCTTAATGCAGGTATATCCCTTTCCCCATTCATCCGGTTCTCCATCTACAGTTGTAAACAGGCAGTTCTTCTTTTCATCTGTAATCCTTGCAATTCCAAGCCGATTCTTTCCTGCCAGATAATCCCGGTTGTTTTCTTTGATGCGCTCTGCCACCTTAGAAGACTGGTACAATTCTACCATTTTAATTTTACCGCTTTTATCTGTAGTAAAATCCGGAGACAGCGCACCAACAAGAATGAACATATCTTTCTTTCCGCCTACGAACAACTCTCCGCTTGACTGCGTATCAAAACATCCGATATACACCTTCTCCTTATTCTTCAATGCATTATGATACCAGGACATTTCTTCTACCCTTTGTTTTTCTCTTGTTATATAACTTTTCAAAAATGTATCTGTCCCGTCATTCATCAGAAAATAGAGCGCAATCACTTCTTTATTCGGCATTAAATAAAGATTTTCCATTTTTTCAAGTTCTTCTCTGTTCCTGAATTTTTCTCTCTGATCTTTCGTATCGGTTCCTGCCGCATACCCCAACATTTCATAGTCATTTGCATAGATGATCGTTGTCATACGCATAGACAGTTCATCGATATCTGAAGTCAGATCAGCAATCACTGTCTGCTGCATCTGTTTTACATTTTCTATTGCCTGTTCTTTATACTGCTGATTTAATATAGAAAAAGACGCCAGAAAAATAATAAATATCGGAAGTCCGATCAGTCCGCCCAACATGATATAATATGTTTTTTTCAATGACATTTTTTTCCATTTCCGTTTCCACTCCCTCATGCTTTTCCCCATTCCTCACTTTATATTCACACTGTTTTCATCATAATCTCAATGGTCTGATTAGTCAATAGCCTCTCCTCCTGTCCCTTCATCAAAAAAAGAACCCCGTCTCCGGGATTCTTCTTCCACTCTTATTCTAAATATAGCCGCCGTATCCTCCGCCGCTGTAACCTCCACAGCACAAGCCGCTTCCGCCACAGCACAGATTACACAGCATATTGGCAACACACAGCTTCATACACCAGTCTCCACCTACAGAACTTGGATATCCATACATACTCTGTCTCTGCTGATACCAGCCTCCTCCGCCCTGAAGCCGCTGCAGAAGCATCTGATACTGCATGTTCTGCGGCTCCAGCCGGACTGCCTCTTTTGCATGCTCCAGCGCCGTCACGTTATTGCCCGCACCGGAGTTTGCCGATGCACTGTAGAAATACCACAGCGCTCCACGCTCTTTGATACTGTTTAATACATTGAGCGCCTCCGTATAATGTCCACTCTGAATATAGTTTGCAGCCGCTCTTAAGTACTGGCTGTTCTCATCCCCGGCATCTGTTCTCTGCTGACTCTGATACCAGCCGCCATATCCCGCGCTGCTTCCCGCTCCGGAGGAATATCCACGGGAACGCTCATCCATGATCTGCTGATATGCCTGCTGTACTTCTTTAAACTTCACTTCCGCTTCTTCTTTCAGCGGATTATTAATATTGGCATCCGGATGATACTTTCTGCTCAGTGCCCGGTACGCCTTTTTGATTTCTTCGTCAGAAGCATCCTGTGATACTCCCAACACATGATATGGATCTGTCATTGTCCTTTGTCTGCTCCCCTTTACGTTCTATCCCTTTATGTAATCTCAGCTCTTCTTGATAAATGTTGTCCCGCACTTCGGACAGCGGATCTCTATCTTGCCTTTGCCTCTCGGAATCCGGATTTTCTGCTTGCACCCCGGACAGGTATAGATATGATAATCCTTTCTCTGCGCCATCAGATTTTTCTGACTTTTGAAAAATCCGCGTATCTTCGCTGTCTTGTTCAGGAATCTTACGTTCTCATCATAACGCTTTCTCACATTTCTGGAAAACATCCGGAAATATGCATAAATGAGACATCCCCAGCCAAGCAGGTAAAATACCATTCCTATCACATGGTCTCCTGAAAAGACAGGTGCAAAAAATGCCAGAACCAATCCCAACACCAGCAAAACCTTGCCAAGCGTATCCAGCACTCCGTATCGTCCCTGCATAAATCTCATAAATTTTTCTTTCATTGTACCGATTACCGCCTTTTCTTAAATATAGAAAACATTGTCTCTCGTTTTTGTCCGGCTGTCAATAAAGCAATCCTTAAATTACTATAAACTTTATGCAGCCGGTTGTTTCTTAAGATTCTGTATCCTGATTCAGCATATTCTTACACTTCTCATTTTCCACAAGATACACGATCTTTGAATCTGAAAGCATCACATACCGGTTTCCGTTTCCATCCTCTTTTCCAAAATACAATGTCACGGTCTTTTCTTTCTTATTATTTGTATATGTCACGGTTTCCGTTGTCCGGCTCTGCTCATCCAGTCCGTACTTACTCAAGTCGTTCTCTTCCACGGAATAGTCAGCTGCATCCTTCAATGTAAGGAGTCCAAGCCCTCCCGCGATCGTTGCCATACTCTTGGCATCATCGTCATTCTCCGAACTGTACTCTGTTTTCTCTGTACCTTGACTGATGACAACCTTTTTCAGATTACCGCTTCCGATTGTAGGGAATGTATCAAGCTGTGCCATGTCTTCCATACTGTACTGAAGATCTTCAATGACACCGGTGCTCACCGTATAGATTTCTTTTTTCTCATTAAATGTCAGATAATAAGAGTCTCCTGTTACATTCCCGAAATATAATGTTGTCTCATTGCCGTCCTGATCGGTGAGAACTACCGTATATGCCGGATCCTCCAGACCATATGCTTCCAGAGAATCCCCCTCTTCCAGCTTTCGCTCTGCCTCAAGCTTCCGGAATGTTTTTTCCATCTTTTTCGGATAGCTTTGAGCCAGCGGAAAATCTTTGTCATTCTTGTCGTACCATGTACCGTCTTCTTTTACAAGCTGAATTTCTCCATTTCCCACGTCAAACTGAATCTCAGAAAGCTTTCCTAAATCTGTGACATAGATTTTTTTTGCCTCTTCTTCCTTCTGCTTGCTTTTTTCCTGATTCTTTCCGATCACAACCACGCCTACATAGACCACGAGCAGTGCTCCGAGCACAAGCAGCAGGATCAGTAGAGGATTTCCTTTTTTCTTCATTGTCCGCCTCTCTCCTTTTGGTTTTCTATGCTTTTCTCCGTTTCATCCAAACTGCAAATCCTGACAGAAGAATTCCAAGCGGAAGGATAAAGATCACAAGAAGACTAAGAAGTCCTGCATGCTGCATCGTATTGTAGACCGGTGTCAGACTTTTCGCCTCGATCGACAGATCCTTCGCCCCGTCAAAGTTCGCAGCCACTGCATTCATAAACAGTTTTGTATTCTCAAGCTGCGGGAATGTATCTGTAATCTCCGAAGCAATCAGACTGCCTGCGCTGATCACGGTAAACCGGGAGGAATCTTCCACTGCCACGGCGCCAAGCACATAGCTTCCTGCCTGACTCTGACTGTCTTCTGTGACTGCATACGCATTATCTGATGTAGTCATAAAGGATGTCGTGGAAATACTGTCACGCTCCGGATCTGTCAATGTCATTCCGTGTGTATTCAGAAGCAGAACCATCTGCGATTCCATTCCGTCTGTCAGATCGCCTGATGCAGTCAGCTGCGGGAAGAAGCAATAGTAATTATTCTGATAGCTTCTCTGTGTATCTGCAATATAACCGTCTGCCGCTTCCATTCCGTATGTTTTCATGATCGATGCAAGATTCGGAAGCTCTGTGCTGTTCATATCTCCCAAAAGAAGCATCATCTTACCGCCGTCTTTTAAATATGACTCCACGGAATTTTTCTCATCTGCAGTAAGATCCGAGGTGGGAGCATACATCAGAAGCAATTCGCAGTCATCCGGAATTTCCGGATTCATGACCGTGTTTAATCCTTCCAACGTATAATTATTTTTATCCATCAGATCCTGGATTGTAGAAGACAATGTCGTCTCGCCATGCCCGGATGTCTGATAAATTTTGCGTACCACATCACTCGTTACGTAATTCACCGCACTGCTTAACTGTCCTTCTCCGTCAAATTTCGTCTCCGATGCACTTCCTGTGTAATAGTAGGAAGACATATCCGTAACAATGATATCACTGAAAGAAACTACTTTTTTCTTTCCTGTATTCTGGCATGAGACTACAATACTGTTTTCGGATGCATCATTTTCTGTCAATGCCGAAGGATGCAGCACCGGATCGATCCATTCCACAGAAATTTTAGAAGACAATGCCGAATACTTACTTAAAAATGTAACGATTCTTTCATCTGCCTCTTCTTTGTTTGCCAACACTGTAAATTTCACTTTGTGATCCATGTTCTTGAGCAGCTTTTTGCTGGTCTTGGAAATCTCATAAATTTTTGTACTGCTGACATCCAGATTTTTATATTTTTCCGGAATCTGTCCTGCGATCAGATTGACAATCACGATGATCGCAATGACCAAAGCCGTGATTCCCACACTGTATGAACCATTTCTGGACTCTGACGATCTGAATAAATTCTTAATTTTCTGCATATCTCGCTCCTCCTAACTCCAACGCCTTTTCTGAATTGTCTGTATCGTCAGAAATACAAATATGATCAGTATCGATACATACAGAAGCAATCCGCTGACATCCACAATATTGCTGGACGAAATATTCATAAAGACATCCGCAAGAGCAAGCCGTCCCAGGAGCTTCGTCAAAAGATTTTCATACAGACTGGATTTCACAAAATATACGATCAGCGCCGCTGCAATTCCTACTGCTTCAATGCCGGCCGCAAGCATCCAGTTTTTCGTCATATGATAAATATAAACAACGATCAGTGTCAGGATCAAAAGGATTCCGATCATTCCGCTGAGTGCCGAGCTTGGCAGAAAAGACAAGATTCCGTCCCACAAATACAACAAAAGCAAAATTCCGAACGTACTGATAAATGCAATGATCTGGCTCTCTGTCAGAGACGACATAAACATCCCGATCGCCAGATACACACATCCCAACAGGAAGAATACCGCAATGGAGCTGTAATCTACCAGAAGATATGCTGTTCCCTGGAGTTTAATCAAAAGCGGGAACAGGCAGAAGATTACATTCGGAACTGCCAGTACTGTCACCATGGCGAAATATTTGCCAAGCACTACTTTTGTCAGACTTACTGGCGCTGTCAAAAGCAGCTGATCTGTTTTTGTTTTCCGCTCTTCTGAAAAACTCCGCATCGTCAGAAGCGGAATCCCGACCAGAAATACGATCAGAGAGCCTGATAGGGTGTAGGAGAAATAAGGATATCCTGCATTCAAATTGTATGCCATAAAATAAATTCCCGTAAACATCACCAGAAACGCAATAAATACGCACCCTGTCATGGAATGAAAATAGGACTTCAGTTCTCGTTTATAAATTGCCAGCATTTGTCCGTTCCTCCTCTCCGACTGCATCGTTTTGTGTCAGTTCCAAAAATACTTCTTCCAGGCTTATCCTTGAAGTCTGCAACTCCAACAGAGGACATTCATTTTTGGCAAACGCAAAGAAAAGCGCTTCCCGGATATCACATCCGCCTTCCGTCTGTATTCTGGCACTGCATGTTTTGTCCGCCCGTTCCTGGGTATGGATATTACTGATATGCTCTACATTTAACAATATCGCCCGAACCTCGGCTGCACTGGCTTTTGCCAGAATCTCCACAGTTTCGGTTCCGCTCATCTTTTCCTCCAGTCTGTCCGGTGTATCACTTGCCACCAGCTTTCCTTTGGATATGATCAGAATGTAATCGCACACTTCCCGGATCTCAGCCAGAATATGCGAGCTTAAAATAACGGTATGTTTTTTTGCAAGTTCCCGGATCAACTCACGGATCTCAATGATCTGCTTCGGATCCAGACCAACTGTCGGTTCATCCAGAATGATGATCTCCGGAAATCCGAGGATTGCCTGTGCAAGCCCCACTCTCTGCCGGTATCCTTTGGAGAGATTGCGGATCAGACGCAGCTTTACATCCTCAAGCTTTGCCATCTGAATAACCTCATCGATGGCAGACACTCTCTGCTGTTTTGGAATCCCTTTTAATTCTGCAGCAAATTCCAGATATTCCATCACCTGCATATCCACATAAAGCGGCGGTATTTCCGGCAGATATCCGATGTGCTTTTTTGCCTCCTGGGGCTCCTTTAAAATATCATGTCCGTCAATCAGAACTTCTCCCTCTGTGGCTCCAAGATACCCCGTCATAATATTCATCGTGGTAGACTTTCCTGCCCCGTTTGGACCTAAAAAACCATAGACCTGCCCTTTTTCAATCTTGAAATTCAGGTGGTCTATGGCCATATGATTTCCGTATTTTTTCACAAGGTTCTTTACTTCTATCAAAATCTCGTCCTCCTACTCCCTGCTTTTTTACAGGATTTCCCTGTTTTATAAGATAAGACGATACCAGAACTTTGTGAAGTTTTTGTGTTATAACTGTGATATAGTTTTGTACTTTATTTATGCCTGTTTTCTTTCCTCTTTTTCTGCAAAAATCCGACACCGCCCAGTATGCCTGCTGTCAGGATCAGACAGACTCCCCATTTCTCAGGTCTGATCTGTGACTGTTTTTGCTCCGGGATTTCTTCCACTTTCACAGCGGTTCCGTCTACCTGACTTTTGGGCATATTTCTTTCATACCCTGTGATCTGCTTTCGCACAATTTCAGCGATTAGATCCTGTCCGGCCTGATCCGGATGCAGTCCGTCCTTCTGGACATGCTCTGTCACCTGCGAATCCGCCAGATTTGCAATCTGATATCCGTACTCACTGCTTCGCTTTTCCAGAATCCGGTTCATATTCTCGATGATATTCTCCACGACCTGGTTCATCGTTCCCGGAAGCTCCATCTGTTTCACCGGATTGTAAATGTTGGTCACTACGATCTGTGCCTCTTCTTTTTTACAGGAAGAAATGGTATCCATAGCCTCCATCCACTGTGTCTCAAATTCCTGATAATCCCAGTTTCCCAGAGCATCAATGATGCGAAAGACTAAAAGCGGATTGCTTTTCACATGCTCTGTCACTTCTTTGAGCGCCTCATCCGCACTTTTAAATTTTGTATCCGTATTCAAAATTTCCTGTGCGGTCTTCTTAAATTCATTCAGAAGATCATTGGATCCCATTGTGATCAAAATCACATCTGCCCCCGAAAGACTATCCTGAACTTCCTGCCCTTTCAACACCTTTTCGTTGAATTCTCGAGTGGCAAGTCCGTTTTTCGCATAGTTCTGATACAAATATGATTTTCCTGCTCCCTGTGCAATCTCTTCTGCCACAGTCTGTCCATAGCAGTAAAGCTCGGGTTTGTTTGCTCCGCAATACCCTTTTGCGATACTGTCGCCCAACACTACAATCTGGATTGGCTCCGATGTGGCCTCTTTTGCATAGCTGCATGTCCCAAACACACTCAGAAAACAGACCGCTGCCAGAGCCACTGCCCTGACTGCTGTTTTTCTCATGTCGATCACTTCCTGTCTTTTATGCCATGAAATTCCACTTTACATGACTTCCATGCTCTGTTTTTTTTACTTCCAGCTGCCATTCGATCTGCTCTTTTAATTCATTGACATGTGAAATAATTCCCACAAGTCCTTTTTCTCCCGCCAGTTCTTTCAAAATCTGGATCGCCCGTTCTCTTGCCATGTCATCCAGAGATCCAAATCCCTCATCTACAAACATCGTCTCCAGACTCACTGCGCCCGCTGTATTTTGTACAATGTCCGCCAGCCCCAGTGCCATGGAAAGAGATGCCATAAACGCTTCTCCTCCGGAAAGAGTTTTTACATCCCGCACCGAGTCATTGACCAGGTCATAAACATCCAGATCAAGTCCCGCCTGTGCCTGACTGCTCAGGCTTCCGATATCCCTGCACTGCAGGATAAATTCCTGTCCGGTCATTCTTGCCAGACGCACATTCGCCGCATGAATGATCTGCCGGAAATACTGGCGCTGCACATAGGTCTCGAAATCCAGCTTCACACTTCCGCTTAGATTTCCATTGGCCGTACGGCTTAGATTCCCCATCATTTCGTATTGGCTGCGCAGCTTTTTGGCATCTGAAAAATCACGGTTCAACGCTTCCCTTGCTCTCCGGTTGATCTCATTTCTTGTATGCAGCGTCATACTTTCTTCTCTGCCAAGGCGCAGTTTTTCACGAATGATCGTCAGTTCTTGTTCCAGCTTATCGATCGGTGCGATCTGTTTCCCCTCTGTCTGCTGTTTTAATGTCTCATACCGGGACGATACTTCTAAAAGAGCTGTTTCATACTTCTTTAAATTGGCTTCTCTCGCCTCTCGGCTTTCGATCCACTGCTTTGCCTGCTCATACTCCTCTTGACTTTGAAAGTTCTGTTTTTGAAACTCTTTCCGAAAATATTCTTCCTCGTCTTTGACTTTCTTATTCCAGAGGATCAGCTGGGATTTTTTGCTTTCTGCCTGTCCCAGAATCCGGCTTTTCTCCTGCGTCAGCTTCTGATACTGCTCCTGTGCTTTTTTGAACGCAGACTGAAGTTTTTTTAAATCTTCTGTAAGCTTACGAAGATCATTTTCTGCTTCTTTTTCATCAAAATCCGTTTCTGTTTTTCCTTCTTTTTCCAGAAATTCGGCAATCATGGACTGTTCTGACTCCAATCTTCCCTTCACTGCCTGAAACCGTTCTAAAACTTGTGTACGTTCTTTTTCTGCCTGATCCCGCATTGCTTTTGCACGTTCCACCTGCTCTTTTTTTGGCGCTTCTCCGGATAATACCGCTTTTTTCGGATGACTGCAGGAACCGCACACCGGACATGGTTCTCCCACCTGAAGCTCTCGCGCAAGAATGCCCGCCTGTTCTTCAAAGTATTTCTGGTATAACCGCTCATATCTCTGTGAGGTTTCCTGACATTTTTTCATACAGTCCTGCATATCCTGTTCTGACTTTTGATACTGTTTCTTCAGACTGTGAAGCTGTTTTAATTTCGGAAGTATTTCCTGGATCCTGAGGATCTGTTCCTGGATCTTCGGCTCTTCTTTTTTGGAAAGTGATTCTCTTTCCTGATACAACGCGCCTGCACTTTCCAGATCTTTTGCCTGCTGTTTCAGCTTTTCTTCAAGCTCACGGGACTCTTTATTCAGATTGGCGCATTCTGCTTTTGTTTTCTGCAATTGTTCTTCTGCTGCGACCGCTTTCTCTGCGCGGATTGCTGCATGGATTTGTTTTCGCATTTCTTCCGCTTTGATCTCCTGCCCCTTCAAGATCTCCAACTGTTCTCTGGTCTTTTTCAGCAGTTCAAAGAGATGATTGGTATCCTGCCTGTTTTTCAATTCAATCTGTATCGCATC
>OLDY01000032.1_pt1 | contig 38024 bp, 25 predicted proteins | sample 1602271 | NCBI WGS metagenome assembly OLDY01 (sample SAMN02675046, study PRJEB24791) | human gut metagenome, SKBSTL021 | isolation source: stool | host: Homo sapiens | place: USA | reverse complement strand
GGAAGTGGAAGCCAAAGAAATGATTTCTGTATTTCGACAACCTCTCTTTAAATATTTCTCATAGATCCCCGAAAAATCTCGAGTTCCATCCTCCTTGATTTTCTTATCAACAATCAAAATCTCTCTTTCCCCACAAAATATCCTATTACTATAAAAGGAGAAAACAACTCTCGGCTGGAGATAATTAGCTAACCGAAAATAAAGGCGTCCCATCTTATTGGCCAATTTGCCGGCATATCCCATTTCCTGCTCTAACTCCGCAAAAGCATAATATGGATAATGCTCATTGACAACGTAGCGGATAAAACGATACGCCCACGGCGATTGGACTCCAAAGCCACGGGAGTGTCTTATGCGCCGCATCCAAACAGCAACTGTCTTAATGTGATATTTCATATTGCATTTGCAAAGGTACAAAAAGAAGCGGAAAATCAGACAGCCATCTGATGAAAGTCAACACACAAATACCTGTTATCAAGTTTTTCCCGTTTTTCCTGTCATGCCGTCATTTCCGCCCGCAACGGACTGGAAACCAGAATGATGGCGGATGACAGGAAAGCGTGCCGGTGATGTCAGGAAGGGCGGGGCCCCGGCACGGGGCACACACACACGAAAAAAGCCTCCCCGGCTGCCCTACGGGCTGCCGGGGAGGCCGGGGCCGGAACGACCCCAAAAAAAGGAGGCGGCTGCCTACTCTCCCGCATTGCATTGCAGTACCATCGGCGCAAGTGGGCTTAACTTCTCTGTTCGGAATGGGAAGAGGTGGGACACCACCGCAATAACCACCTGAATGTCATGCACCACGGGCGGGACACGCAGCGCCCGCGCCGGATGCGTCAGTTCCGTCCGCCCCGGACATGCGGGGGGAGGGGGTGACCATCGCCACAAGCAAGGGGCCGTAAGGCCGGCGACCGAAGCCGCGGGGACTCTCCAGGAGCCAGCTGAAAGAACGCGCGCACGGGGAAAGCTTCGGGCAATTAGTAGCGCTCGGCTTTGGCGTCGCCGCCTTTACACCTGCGCCCTATCAACGTCATCGTCTCTGACGGCCCTCATATCAAGGAGTTCTCATCTTGCGGAGGGCTTCGCGCTTAGATGCCTTCAGCGCTTATCCCGGCCGGACGCGGCTACCCGGCGGTGCGCCTGGCGGCACAACCGGCAGACCGGAGGTCCGTCCGACACGGTCCTCTCGTACTAGTGTCAGACCCGCGCAAAACTCCAACGCCCACGATAGATAGAGACCGAACTGTCTCACGACGTTCTGAACCCAGCTCGCGTGCCACTTTAATGGGCGAACAGCCCAACCCTTGGGACCTTCTCCAGCCCCAGGATGTGACGAGCCGACATCGAGGTGCCAAACCACCCCGTCGATATGAGCTCTTGGGGGGGATCAGCCTGTTATCCCCGGAGTACCTTTTATCCTTTGAGCGACGGAGTTTCCATGCACGTCCGCCGGATCACTATGCCCCAGTTTCCTGCCTGCTCGGGGTGTCCCCCTCCCAGTCAGGCGCCCTTATGCCATTGCACTCCATAAGGCCGGTTACCGAACGGCCCGAGGGCACCTTTGGAAGCCTCCGTTACGCTTTTGGAGGCGACCACCCCAGTCAAACTGCCCGCCAAGCGGTGTCCCCGAAACAAGCGGGTTAGACCCCAGACAGCCGAAGGGCCGTATTTCAAGGAAGGCTCCGCCGCGGCTGGCGCCGCGGGTTCAAAGCCTCCGGCCTATCCTACACATCGGATGGCCGGGGTCAGCGCTAAGCTGCAGTAAAGGTTCACGGGGTCTTTTCGTCCCATCGCGGGTAATCGGCATCTTCACCGATACTACAATTTCACTGGAATCACGGTTGAGACAGCGTCCGGATCATTACACCATTCGTGCAGGTCGGAACTTACCCGACAAGGAATTTCGCTACCTTAGGACCGTTATAGTTACGGCCGCCGTTTACCGGGGCTTCGATCAAGAGCTTCGCGTTACCGCTAACCCCATCAATTAACCTTCCGGCACCGGGCAGGCGTCACACCGTATACGTCCACTTTCGTGTTTGCACAGTGCTGTGTTTTTAATAAACAGTTGCAGCCAGCTGGTATCTTCGACTGATTTCAGCTCCATCCGCAAGGGACTTCACCTACGCATCAGCGTGCCTTCTCCCGAAGTTACGGCACCATTTTGCCTAGTTCCTTCACCCGAGTTCTCTCAAGCGCCTTGGTATTCTCTACCTGACCACCTGTGTCGGTTTGGGGTACGATTTGATGTTACCTGATGCTTAGAGGCTTTTCCTGGAAGCAGGGCATTTGTTGCTTCAGCACCGTAGTGCCTCGTCATCACGCCTCAGCCTTGATTTTCCGGATTTGCCTGGAAAACCAGCCTACACGCTTAAACCGGGACAACCGTCGCCCGGCCAACATAGCCTTCTCCGTCCCCCCTTCGCAGTAACACCAAGTACAGGAATATTAACCTGTTTCCCATCGACTACGCCTTTCGGCCTCGCCTTAGGGGTCGACTCACCCTGCCCCGATTAACGTTGGACAGGAACCCTTGGTCTTCCGGCGAGCGGGCTTTTCACCCGCTTTATCGTTACTTATGTCAGCATTCGCACTTCTGATACCTCCAGCATACCTCACAGTACACCTTCACAGGCTTACAGAACGCTCCCCTACCCAACAACGCATAAGCGTCGCTGCCGCAGCTTCGGTGCATGGTTTAGCCCCGTTACATCTTCCGCGCAGGCCGACTCGACCAGTGAGCTATTACGCTTTCTTTAAATGATGGCTGCTTCTAAGCCAACATCCTGGCTGTCTGGGCCTTCCCACATCGTTTCCCACTTAACCATGACTTTGGGACCTTAGCTGGCGGTCTGGGTTGTTTCCCTCTTCACGACGGACGTTAGCACCCGCCGTGTGTCTCCCGTGATAACATTCTCCGGTATTCGCAGTTTGCATCGGGTTGGTAAGTCGGGATGACCCCCTTGCCGAAACAGTGCTCTACCCCCGGAGATGAATTCACGAGGCGCTACCTAAATAGCTTTCGGGGAGAACCAGCTATCTCCCGGTTTGATTGGCCTTTCACCCCCAGCCACAAGTCATCCGCTAATTTTTCAACATTAGTCGGTTCGGTCCTCCAGTTAGTGTTACCCAACCTTCAACCTGCCCATGGCTAGATCACCGGGTTTCGGGTCTATACCCTGCAACTTAACGCCCAGTTAAGACTCGGTTTCCCTTCGGCTCCCCTATTCGGTTAACCTTGCTACAGAATATAAGTCGCTGACCCATTATACAAAAGGTACGCAGTCACCCCATAAAAGAGGCTCCCACTGCTTGTACGTACACGGTTTCAGGTTCTTTTTCACTCCCCTCGCCGGGGTTCTTTTCGCCTTTCCCTCACGGTACTGGTTCACTATCGGTCAGTCAGGAGTATTTAGCCTTGGAGGATGGTCCCCCCATATTCAGACAGGATACCACGTGTCCCGCCCTACTCATCGAGCTCACAGCATGTGCATTTTTGTGTACGGGGCTGTCACCCTGTATCGCGCGCCTTTCCAGACGCTTCCACTAACACACACACTGATTCAGGCTCTGGGCTGCTCCCCGTTCGCTCGCCGCTACTGGGGGAATCTCGGTTGATTTCTTTTCCTCGGGGTACTTAGATGTTTCAGTTCCCCCGGTTCGCCTCATTAACCTATGGATTCAGTTAATGATAGTGTGTCGAAACACACTGGGTTTCCCCATTCGGAAATCGCCGGTTATAACGGTTCATATCACCTTACCGACGCTTATCGCAGATTAGCACGTCCTTCATCGCCTCTGACTGCCAGGGCATCCACCGTGTACGCTTAGTCGCTTAACCTCACAACCCGAAGATGTTTCACTTCAGAGTTGCGAAAATTTGAGAGACTCACGAACAACTTTCGTTGTTCAGTGTTTCAATTTTCAGCTTGATCCAGATTTTTAAAGAGCAAATATCTCAAACATCACCCGAAGATGAGTTTTGAGATATTAAGGCAGGTGACTTTCACTCACAAACCAGCAAGTGGCGTCCCCTAGGGGATTCGAACCCCTGTTACCGCCGTGAAAGGGCGGTGTCCTGGGCCTCTAGACGAAGGGGACGTATCAGTCTGCTTCGCAAGACGCCTTGCTTTTCACTTTCTATCAGACAATCTGTGTGAGCACTGCAAAGTACGCTTCTTTAAGGTAAGGAGGTGATCCAACCGCAGGTTCCCCTACGGTTACCTTGTTACGACTTCACCCCAGTCATGAATCACAAAGTGGTAAGCGCCCTCCCGAAGGTTAAGCTACCTACTTCTTTTGCAACCCACTCCCATGGTGTGACGGGCGGTGTGTACAAGGCCCGGGAACGTATTCACCGTGGCATTCTGATCCACGATTACTAGCGATTCCGACTTCATGGAGTCGAGTTGCAGACTCCAATCCGGACTACGACGCACTTTATGAGGTCCGCTTGCTCTCGCGAGGTCGCTTCTCTTTGTATGCGCCATTGTAGCACGTGTGTAGCCCTGGTCGTAAGGGCCATGATGACTTGACGTCATCCCCACCTTCCTCCAGTTTATCACTGGCAGTCTCCTTTGAGTTCCCGGCCGGACCGCTGGCAACAAAGGATAAGGGTTGCGCTCGTTGCGGGACTTAACCCAACATTTCACAACACGAGCTGACGACAGCCATGCAGCACCTGTCTCACAGTTCCCGAAGGCACCCTCGTATCTCTACAAGGTTCTGTGGATGTCAAGACCAGGTAAGGTTCTTCGCGTTGCATCGAATTAAACCACATGCTCCACCGCTTGTGCGGGCCCCCGTCAATTCATTTGAGTTTTAACCTTGCGGCCGTACTCCCCAGGCGGTCGACTTAACGCGTTAGCTCCGGAAGCCACGCCTCAAGGGCACAACCTCCAAGTCGACATCGTTTACGGCGTGGACTACCAGGGTATCTAATCCTGTTTGCTCCCCACGCTTTCGCACCTGAGCGTCAGTCTTCGTCCAGGGGGCCGCCTTCGCCACCGGTATTCCTCCAGATCTCTACGCATTTCACCGCTACACCTGGAATTCTACCCCCCTCTACGAGACTCAAGCTTGCCAGTATCAGATGCAGTTCCCAGGTTGAGCCCGGGGATTTCACATCTGACTTAACAAACCGCCTGCGTGCGCTTTACGCCCAGTAATTCCGATTAACGCTTGCACCCTCCGTATTACCGCGGCTGCTGGCACGGAGTTAGCCGGTGCTTCTTCTGCGGGTAACGTCAATGAGCAAAGGTATTAACTTTACTCCCTTCCTCCCCGCTGAAAGTACTTTACAACCCGAAGGCCTTCTTCATACACGCGGCATGGCTGCATCAGGCTTGCGCCCATTGTGCAATATTCCCCACTGCTGCCTCCCGTAGGAGTCTGGGCCGTATCTCAGTCCCAATGTGGCCGGTCGCCCTCTCAGGCCGGCTACCCGTCGAAGCCATGGTGGGCCGTTACCCCGCCATCAAGCTGATAGGACGCGACCCCATCCCATACCGATGGAATCTTTCCCGGAAGGACATGCATCCAACCGGAGCATCCGGCATTACCACCCGTTTCCAGGAGCTATTCCGGTGTATGGGGCAGGTCGGTCACGCATTACTCACCCGTTCGCCACTCTCACCCGGAAGCGAACCCCCGGGATCCCGTTCGACTTGCATGTGTTAAGCACGCCGCCAGCGTTCATCCTGAGCCAGAATCGAACCCTCCATAAAAAAACCATGAAGAGAACCGAAAACGACTCTCACAAGAAAATTGACGATCGCCTTATAAGGAAAGGCGCATCGCACGAAAACCCCACCGTCCTTCAAGGCCTCCCGGCCACTCGCCGCAACACGGCGAGCCGACGATGGACTGGCAATCATTGACTATAAAGAAGTAGTACAGATACGCTCTTGAGTTCTCAAACCACCACCGCGCCGGCAGACCGCCCCGAACCATGGGAGCCGGGCCGCCGTGCCGGGCAGCAAGAGATAAACATACACGGGAACCCGCTCCCGCGCAACCCCGCAGGCACGGAAGGACCCGGAACCGTTGCAAACACACGCCTCCCCCGGCGTGTCGAAAACCTGGGAAAACCATCCGGAAATCACCGACACCACCAGAATAGCCCCGCAAAACTACATCCAGATGAACACCATCCGAACAACAAACGGCGTGTCGCACACATCGTAAGGCAAAACGCCAAAGCCAACCGACGCCAATCGCAAATGAAAGCAATGAACTCATAAACGCCGCGAAGCCCGAAACGAGCCTTTTCCGATTACACAAGGCGCAAGGGCGGCGAACGAAGATACTTCCGATATGAAAAAGCCGGAAGCAACTGCACGAACAGCTGACTTCCGGCTTGATCATTCACTGATCATTCAGTTATGGGATACGGAAACGAGATTACTCGGCCTTATCGGGCTCGACCGTAGCCACGGTCTTCCTGCGGGCCATGTAGCGCTTGATGGTCAGAGCCTCGAGCGCAAGGGCCAGCACCGCGGTCACGCCCCAAGCTACATACATGGCGGTCTTCCAGACCGGGGTCGCAACCTTCGGCTCGCCATCCGCATACTGCCAGCTGTTGGCTGCGGTGTACAGGATGTTGTGAGCAGCCTGACGCATTGCCTTCACGGAAGTCGCGGACTTGTCGGTGATGTGGTTGGTGATCTTAGTGGTGGCGAGCATCGCATCGTTGCCCGCACGCACTTCCTGATCAGCGTTCTGGTAGCCATAACCGCCGAAGTAATCAGTCAGGACGAAGCCCTTGAAACCCCACTCGTCGCGTAGGACGGTCTTCAACAGAGCGGCATCGCCACCGGCATAAGTGTTACCGATGTAGTTGAAGGCGCTCATGACGGCCTGTGCACCGCCTTCCTTCACACTCATCTCGAACGGCTTGAGATAGATCTCACGCATGGCCTGCTCATTGGACCAGGTGCAGAGCATCTCGGTACGCTTAGTCTCCTGATCATTCATGGCGAAGTGCTTCATGAAGGAGTACACACCCTTTTCCTTGGCGCCGGCAATCTGATTGGACGCTATGGCACCGGAGAGCAGGGCATCTTCCGAGAAGTACTCGAAGGTACGACCGGAGAAGGCATTGCGATGGATGTTCATGGCCGGCGCATACCAACCAGCCACATGCATGTCATGAGCCATGTCTCCAATCATCTCTCCGAACTGCTTGGCCAAATCCTTGTTCCAGGTGCAGGCGAATGCAGTGGAGGCAGGGAAACCGATGGAACCGACGCCGGTGAAGTTGTTGTTCAGCGATGCCGGGCCGTCAGCGTCGGTCAGTTGGACCTTGCCGACGGACTTCACAGCCTGAGTACCATAGCCGCCGTTGGCGATGAGGTTGTCCATATCATCGAAGGTGAGCTGGTCAAGAAGCTTGTCCCAATCGGCATCGTCATAGTCCTTGCCATACATATCGGCTAGCTTCAGACCATTCTTGGCGCCGGTGGTCGGCATTTCGTCGGAATCGTCGTCGAACTTGGTCGGATCGTAATTCGAATTGTTGTAGAAGGTCTCCTTGGCCTTGTCAGACATTTCGAAATTGGTCGGAGCCGCAGTGGCTTCCTTGTAGTTCGCGAAGTGGTTCGCACGACTCAGGTAGGTCACATCGCCCGCGACGTCATCGAACTGGTTCGTGGCCACGGCCTGGTCACCGCTATGCGTGTTCGAATCGGAATCATAGGTGATGGTGTCATCCACGGTGACCTTCTGATCGGCGATCACGGTATGCGAGTCGGACTGGATGGAGATGTCGTAGTCGCCCTTCTCCAGCACGTATGCCTTCGCGTCCTTGTAGTCATAGGAGGCCATGTCGTCATCATCGAATTCGACCTTCACCGTCTCGGAGGCACCAGGCTTGAGTTCCTTGGTCTTCTCGAACGCCACCAGGTTCGTGCTGGCCTTCTCGATGCCGCCATCGGTGTATGGCGGGTTGTAGTAGACCTCGACCACGTCCTTGCCGGCCTTGTCGCCGGTGTTGGTCACGGTCACGTCCACGGTGACCTTGCCATCCTTATAGGTCACATCATTGAGCTTCTGCTCGAACGAGGTGTACGACAGACCATAGCCGAACGGGAACGCGACCATGGAATCATAATCGATGGCCCCCTCGGCCGCAGCGGTCTCATAGAACTTATAGCCCACATAGATGCCCTCGGAATAATTCACGAAAGCCGGGATGGCAGTGATGTCATCGCCAGTGAAGCCCTTATACTTTGCGGCCTTGTCCGCCATGTTGGTGTACTCGAACTTGCCGAAGTTGTTGTACGACACGGAAGTGGCCAGGTCCTTGAGGAAGGTATCGGAGGTCTTTCCGGAAGGATTGGTTTTGCCGGCGAGCACGTCGCCCAAGGCGGAGAAGCCGGTCTGACCTGCCGGCGGACACCATACCACGGACTTGATCTGCGGATAGTTGGACAGGAAGTCAAACTGGAAGGTGTTGGCACCGTTGTAGACAAGCGTGACCTTATCGAAGTTCTTGGTGACCAGGTCGATCATGTCGCGCTCGGTCTGGGAAAGCTGCAGGAAGCTTTCACCATCCTTAAAGTCCTCATAATCCTTGGAATTGTTGGTATAGGTGATACCGTCAGCCTTCATGTTCGTGGGAAGATCGGCACCCTCGCCGCCGACGCGGGTGATGGTGATGACGGCTTCATCGGAAAAGCTCTTGGCGTCGGAGATCAGCTTGTCGGAATACTGCTTGGCCGGAACCTCAGGCAGGGTCCAGTCCTGCGCCCACATGCCGACTTCCGGACGATCCGAACGATAATCGGTGTACAGCTTGGACAATTCGGAATTGGTCTCGATTCCGGCTTCCTTCATGCCATCGAGCAGGGAGGTGGTGGCATACTGCTTGCTCATCGAACCGGAGCCGGTGCCGCCATAGACCGGATTGGTGGAGCCCCAGCCGAACACGTTGACCTTCTTGTTGGACAACGGCAGGTTGGAGTCGTCGTTCTTGAGCAGGGTAATCGCTTCCGACTGCACCTCCTTGGCCAACTCGTTGGCCTTGGATACCGTGGTGTCGGAAAGCTTGTACTTGGTGATGGTCGCATTGTTCAGCAATGTCGACAACGGACCGGACATCATCATGGACACGGCGACGACGATGCCGACCAGTGCCACGATCCAAGATTCGGAATGGATGATTTTACGGGTTGCGATTTCCTTGACCGTCTTCCTGTTGACGGCGAAGGTGATGATCAGCGCGAGCACGAACAACACGCCAATCGCAATCAGATACGGCGTCAGTGAACCGAGAACGTTCATGACGTCAGCCATGTTGATCTGCAGCATGGTATGTCTCCTCCTTGATTCTCATAACCAAACGACATGCAGCCTCGATACCGTTGTCGAAGCCAAGCGACTACACGGCACTGCCCCGCGCCGCTGCGTCACCAAGAAGTGAGGACACCTCTTCATGCCGATGTTTTGATTTCATCAAACCCCGTCCGAAAAGGGTCAGTCATTCTCCCAGCCTGTCGATTCGCGTGCATAATCTGCATGTATTCCGTGCATGATTTGCATGGAAAATACACCCTTTCAACGCGTGAGAGACAAGAATAAGATGCCGCAAAGTACGATGGTTGCCATGAGCGACTTAAGCGCATTGAATCTGGAAGAGGGCAGCCTCGTAGGCGGCTATACGCTGATCGCCCGACTTGGCTCGGGCGCGATGGGATCGGTATGGCGTGTGCGGGACGATGGCGGTCACCAGTATGCGATGAAGATTCTGCGCGACTCCCTGACCGAAGACGGCACCTCGGCGGAGGCCTCCCGCGATCAGATGACGGCCCGCGAACGACTGCGTCGTGAGGCGATGTCGCTGCAGAAAGTACGTCATCCCGGCGTATGCGGCATCGTCGACATGGAACTCGACGACGCCCTGGCATTCATCGTCACCGAGCTGATCGAGGGGAAGAACCTGCGCGAAGACGTACGCATCAACGGCCGTTACGTCGGCGATGATCTGGAGCGACTGTCCCGCAAGCTCATCGCAGCAGTGAAGGCGGTGCATGCGGCCGGCATCGTGCACCGCGACATCAAACCGACGAACGTGATGGTATCCACCACCGGCCCGGTATTGGTGGATTTCGGCATCGCCATGGGCGAGGGTGAAAGCCATGTGACCCGCACTGGCCTGGTGATGGGTACACCGGGCTTCATCGCGCCGGAAATCATTGACGGTACCGAATCGGATGAGATGACCGACTGGTGGTCGGTGGCGTCGGTATTGGCGTTCGCCGCGACCGGCGAGCCGGTATTCGGTACGAAACCGATGATGGCGGTGCTGGAACGTGCGGCCGCCGGTAATGCGAACCTGTCCGGATTGCCTGCCGGCACCATGGCAGCGCTTCGATCGGCGCTCGATCCGGACCGCTCGAAGCGCTGCACACCGGATGCGTTGCTGCAGGCGATTGCGTTGGATGCACTCAACCCGCTGGTTTGGCAACAGGCACAACAGTCTGCACAAACCCCGCCCGCAGGTGACGCGACGGAGATGATGCCCCCTTTTGATGAATCCGCCCAAGGAGACATCTCCAACCCGCGCGCATTATGGTATTTGCAGGACGACGTCGGAGGAGAAGACGCCATCGGTACGCAGACCATGCCGCGAATCGGAGAGGCCACGCAGGTCATCGCCGCCGACACGGACGCACCTACCAGGACGCTTGGAACCATGGATGCAGGCACCGACGTCATACCGACACAAGGTGGCACGCGACCACTTCCGCGGACTTTGCGGGGCGAACAAACGCAAACGATGCCGACCATGCCGATGCAGGATGCCTGGAATCCGCAAATCGCACCGACGCAGGTTGACCCGACCATCAAACCGGCCTTGCAACGCGTGGTGAATCAATCAACGGCACAGGCCGCACCGCAACCGTTGCCGCCGTCCGTAATTCCGCACGCCGACATCGCGCAAAGCCAACAACTACCGATGCAGCAGCCGTCGCAGCCATACGTAGCCACCGGCCAGCCATCGCAATTCGCGTCGGCCATGCCGCAGAACGCAATCGACCCGAACGCGCCGCAACCGCCGAATCCCGCGGATGTCAAACGCGGTGAATATCTGTCGCGGGGCGTGCTGCCCTGCGCTCTGCTCTCCATACCGGTGGCGATCTGCGCATTGCTCTCCCCCTGGATGGCGCTCGGCGTGGCCTTGGCACTCAGCTGGGTGCTGTTCACCATCGGATGCAATGTGGAGTCACAGCTTGAACGCGAAGGCCGCCGAGGCGGCGAACGACGGAAATCCGATTGGGCCATCCGCGTGGCCAGCCTGCCTTGGCACATACTCAAAGGCTTTGGCTACGCCTGTGCCCGCATGCTGATCATGGTGATCATCATGGCATTGGGATTGGCGATATCCACGCTTGCCTTGCATCTGCCATATGCGCTGCTCGATGTCGACCTTTTCGGTCTGACCGTTCCCCTGCCGACATTCACCGAGGGACCGCTTTCGCAAAGTGGACTCGTACAGGCGGGATTCGGCGTAATCGGCTGGCTGGTGGCAGCCATCGCGCCGGGCGCGATGGTGATGCGGCTCGGCGCCGGGTCATTACGCGGCGCACGGTAGACGGCCGAGCATTATCGGGCGAACGCCCTCGAAACCGTGCGACGTACCGCTCCGAATCTCCCTTACGTATCGATAAGGTCTCGCCGTTACTATGGTGCACAGCAACATGGTGCCGCAATCACTGGGAAAGGAATGGGATGGCCCAGAGCAACAAGAACGCGCAGAAGCGCGAGAGCCGCGCCGAGCGGAGGGCCGCCGAAGCCGCGGCCATCAAGGCGCGTGCCGAACAGGCGGAAAAGGAACGCAAGCAGCAGACGATGATCGGCGCCATCGTGGTGGCGGTATTGGTGATTCTCGTCGCCATCGGCGCGTTCACCGTCTATCACAACATACACAAGACAAGCGATGCGCAGGATGAGCTCACGGTCGAGCAGGCCTATGACAAACTGCAGGAAGTCAAGAACACGCCGACCTTGGTCGACAAGAAGGGCGGCCTGCTGATTTCCAAGAACGGTTACGGCAAATCCGTGGAAGGCGCGCCGACCATCGCCATCTATATGGACTTCCTGTGCCCCGGTTGCGGCAATCTGCATCGTCAGCTGGATGAGGATCTGCAGAAAATGATCGATGCGGGTCAGATTAACCTGGATCTGCATTTCATGGCGTTCATGGACCGCTGGTCCACCGACGAATATTCCAGCCGTGCAGCCAACGCCGCCATGTATCTGGCCGAGCATGACAGCAATCCGGAGCATCTGATCTCCTTCTTGGAGAAGATGTATGCCGAAGATTTCCAGCCGGAGGAAGGCTCGAACTACAAGTCGGTGAGCGACGCCAAGATCAAGAAGCAGATGATTGCGGCCGGCGTTTCCAAGGATGTCGCCGACAAGGCGTTCAACCGCGAATATCAGGATTGGCTCGACGCCATTGACACGTATACGCCGAAGCGTTCCGAATTGTGGAATGTGAGCGGCAACTACAAGGGCAGCATGACCACGCCTACGGTGACCATCAACGGCAAGTTCTGGGATATGAACCAGCTGTCGACCGCCAAGATGACCACCGCTGAAGGCCTGCTCGAAGCCATCGGACTCAAGGCGGATCAGGTCGGCGTCGCCGGCGACATGCCGTCCATCGGTTCCAAGAAAGGTCCGATTTCCGTCACCACCGGCGAGTAGTGACCAGCCACCAGCGCGCCCTAAGGCGCACAAGTCGAGTTGACTGCTTTGGGTGCGCTGGTTATGCTATTCAAGCGTTCCACTTTTCGAAAATCCATTTCGGCAGGTGACAACAAGCCTCCTTAGCTCAGATGGCCAGAGCGGCCGCCTTGTAAGCAGCAGGTCGTCGGTTCGATCCCGACAGGAGGCTCGAACCCGATTTCTCTCGGGAATAATTCTTACCATGGGTAAGTAATCCAGAAGCCTTCCCCCAACTTGTGGCTTCTGGAAATCGGGCGAGGCGTCCCCCAACCTGTCTCGCCCGATATAGGGGGCAGGACATCCCCTTCTCTCCTGCCCCCTTTTTCTTTTACTAATCCCCGAAAATGTGGCGGTATGGCCAATGCGCCGGAAAAACCGGTCTCTCATTCTGCACCGACCATTAGAATGGCGACGTTATATGCCTGTATCGGAAAGAGGAGCTATGGCGAGAAGATGGACCCCTCAGAGGTTTGTGATGCTACGCCGTGTACGTGTTGTCATCTGCGTCACGACGGTCACCCTCGCTTCGGTGCTGGCATTCGGAGTAGGGGCACGCAAGACGGTGGCGTTGACGGTGAACGGCGAGACCACCACCGTGACCACGTATGCGATGAGCGTTGACCGTCTGTTGCAGGAACAGCAGGTGAAGGTGAAGACCCACGATCTGGTGGAATCCACATCATCCGGCACCCTGCAAAACCATTCCGTCGTGACGGTACGCAGCGCCTATCAGACCACCGTCACCATCGACGGCCAAGAAGTGCCGTTCTGGACGGTGGCGACCAGCGCCGATCAGCTGCTTGGATTCTTCGAGGCGAACGAAGCGGAGGCGTCGAAGATCACCGTCAACATCGATAACGTTTACAACAAGCTCACCGGAGGCCTGGTCATCAATCAGAACGGCCCGGTGACCGTCATCGCCGACGGTAAAAGTTCCGTATCGCCCAACGGCAAGCTGCCGGCGGCCTCCATTCTCGATTCCAAAGGAATCATCCTGAACAAGGAGGATCGCGTCAGCGTCGAAAAAAACAATGGCGAGACCATTCTGCGCGTGCAACGCGTAACGCATGACGAGCAGACACGTACGAAAACCGTGCCGCACGGCACCCAGACCATCATCGACGCGAGTCTGCAGCCCGGCGAAGCCGTGGTAAGGCAGGAAGGCGAGGATGGCGAAATCCAGCAGACCTATGACGTCACCTATGTGGACGGCGTTGAGGAAAGCGAAAAGCTGATCAACGAGGTGACCACGAAAATCGCCATCGATCAGATCATCGCCGTCGGTCCGGAAAAGACCGAGAGCTCCGATGCCGACAATGCCGACAACGGCCAAGCCGATTCCGGAAGCAACGACAGTGATTCGAGCAAGTCCGACAAGAAAGACGGGTCGGACAAGAAGGATTCGGATTCGACCGACAAGAAGAACGATTCCTCCGAGAAGAACGGTTCGACGTCCACTCCGACCACTGAGCCAACGCAAACACCGACCCCAACGCCGACGCCGACACAGCAACAACAACAGCAACAGACACAGACGACAACGAACTCTTCGGATGGCTGTCGACTCTACCATCCATCGGCCGCCCAGGCACAGACCTATGCGGCCGGCGCGGCAGCCCAGTATGGCTGGACCGGACAGCATTGGACCAATCTGGTCAAACTATGGAATCGTGAATCCAGCTGGCTGTGGTATTCGGAGAACGCGTCATCCGGAGCATACGGCATTCCGCAATCCCTGCCAGGCAGCAAGATGGCCTCTTTCGGCGCGAACTGGCGTGATGACGCAGCCGTGCAGATCGATTGGGGCCTGAATTACATTGCGCAACGCTACGGCAATCCGACGAAGGCCTGGGAGCATTCCGAACAATATGGCTGGTACTGATGGAAAACGGAAACAACGAACACATGACTGAACACACGACCAATAACGCCATGCAGGGCCATCTGCTGGGAGCCGCTGACATTCGCCGCATTGCCGACGAGGCCGGCATAAGCCCCACCAAGAAATTCGGGCAGAATTTCGTCATCGACCCCGGTACCGTACGTCGCATCGTGCGCGAAGCCGCAGTGACGGCCGACGATCATGTGCTGGAGGTCGGGCCGGGTCTCGGCTCGCTGACCTTGGCGATTCTGGAAACCGGCGCGTCAATGACCGCCGTGGAGATCGACCCGTCATTGGCCGAGCGTCTGCCGAACACCATCGCCGAATTCATGCCGGATGCCGTGGAACGCTTCCGTGTGATCAATCGTGACGCATTGACCGTCTCACCGGAGAACCTGCCGGATTTCAGCGGCGACGATACCTTCACGTTGGTGGCCAACCTGCCGTATAACGTGGCCACGCCGATTCTGCTCACCTTGTTGGAACGATTTGACAATCTGCATTCCTTCCTGGTGATGGTGCAAAAGGAGGTGGCCGACCGTCTGGCCGCGAAACCGGGGTCGAAGATCTACGGCACCCCAAGCGTGAAGCTCGCCTGGTACGGTACGGCCGAACGTGCGGGCATCATCGGTCGTAACGTGTTCTGGCCGGCACCGAACGTGGATTCCGCATTGGTATTGTTCAAGCGTTACGAAGGCGGGCATACGCCAGCCGCCGATAGCGCCAATGGCCCGGCGGCAAAGCGTGAGACGGTATTCCGCCTGATTGACGCCGCCTTCGGCCAGCGCAGAAAGACCTTACATGCCGCGTTGAGAAGATTCGTGCCCGATGAGACGTTCGATATGGCCGGCATCGACCCGACCCGTCGTGGCGAAACGCTCACCATCGACGAATTCGTAGCGTTGGCGCGGGCACTTGACGCCATTCCCGGCGAGGTGAACGCAGCATGACCGCCCTGCCTTCAGCCGTGAGCGTCGACTGCCCGGCGAAAACCAATCTGACCTTGCATGTGGGTGCGCCTCGCGCCGAATGGAATGGCCGCCACGAGCTCGACACCATCTATTGCGCAGTCGGCGTATACGATACTGTCACTGTCGCACGTAAAGCGCCAGGAACCGGGTTCTCGCTCAATCTCGAAGGCGCGCATCTGGGTGACCTGGCATCATCCGGCAGCGATATGCGCCGTAATCATGCCGTACTCGCCCTGTTCGCCCTGGCCGAAGCCAGCGGCAATGAACCGGATGTGGCGTTGAGCATCGACAAGCGCATTCCGGTCGGGGCCGGACTTGCCGGCGGTTCTGCCGATGCGGCTGCCACATTGCTGGCGTTGAACAAGCTGTGGAATCTTGATTGGCCGCTGGCCCGACTCCAACAGGTCGCCGCCACCTTGGGCGCCGATATGCCGTTCTGCCTATCGGGAGGGTATGCGCACGGCACAGGATTCGGCGAACGAATCGAGGAGCTGCCATCGGACGGTGATACCGTACGCGATCTGACCGACCGAGGTTTTGCCGGACGCTTGCTGGTGGGCGCCTATCGTGCGGAATTACGCACGCCGGAAGTATATGCGACATTCGATCGGATCGGCGCCGGAGAAGGTGATGACAATCATCTGCAGCAGGCTGCGATCTCACTGCATCCCCGTAGCGGGCAGGCCATCGAAGCGGCGCTTGAGGCTGGTGCAAGCCACGCATTCGTCTCGGGCTCGGGACCGTCCGTCATCGCTTTCGTACCGGATGACAGGACATCCGAATCCGTAAGTCTCGCATGGCGGGAGCGGCACGCGGTCGACCGCATCATCGCGGCCCAGGCACCGGCCGTCCCGATTGTGCATATCATTGCGTGACAGTAAGGTTGGTACCAATTGACGTTGGAAAAAGGAACTCGCAAATGACTCAAGCTATCGACGAGCGCGAAGCACGCAAACAGTATGTACGCCGCCGTCAGAAGGTGGTGTTCTCCATCATCGGCGCCATCATGGCCGTGGTCATGGTGATCTCCTTGTTGTTCTTCTTCCACGTCGGTGGCCTTGGCACCGTCAAAACGGCCACGGTGCAACCGAATTACGGCCAACAGGTGCCCTGTGCGGTGAACGAGCAGGACGGCTCCAAAGGCAAGTATGTGGAGAACCGCAACATTACGGTCCGCGTGCTTAACGGCACGAAATTCATCGGCTTCGCCAAAGCGGTCAGCGGCGCGCTGGAAAATCGCGAGTTCAATACCCAGACACCTGACAACTACACCAGTTCCAAGGTGGAACGCACGATAATCTTCTTCGGTAAGAACGCCATCAATCAGGCGTATACGGTGAATAGCAATTTCACCGATGCCATGATGGTCATGGACGATCGCACCGACCAACTGATCGACATCGTGGTGGGAGCCACCTTCGATAATCTGCAGGACACCAAGAAGGTGCCGGCCGCAGGCAAGCAGATCGAGAGCTTCGAAGGCTGCGTGGCCGCGGATAAGCTGACGGATCTGCCGAAGGCAGATCAACACGATCCGGTGAACCCGCCGGAGGGCTGAGTGCCGACCGTGGCGTGAAATGAATGCCCGCCTTCCCGATCAGGGGAAGGCGGGCATTCATTTCACTGTTCGGCGTACCAACGATTCAGTTCGGCCACAGCGACATCATGCTCGACCGGACCGTTATCAAGACGATATTCAAGCATGTGCTTGTAGGCCCTGCCTACCATCGGACCAGGTTCGATGCCCAACAGCTGCATAATCTCGTCACCATTGAGATCCGGCCTGATTGCGTCGAAATCCTCCTTTTTCTTAAGGTCCCGTACACGCTGTTCCATCTCATCCATGGCCGACGAGAAAATCATGGCCTTGCGGCGGTTCTGTGTGGTCGCATCGGCACGTGTCAGACGATTCAGACGCTCATAAAGCGGGCCGGCGTCCTTGACGTAGCGTCGTACCGCGGAATCGGTCCACGGCTCCTCCACATACCCATGGAAGCGTAGATGCAGATTGACCAACTCGCTGACATCTTCGATCATATGATGGTCGAAACGTAGGGCTTTCAGACGTTTGCGCGTCATTTTCGCGCCGACGGCATCATGATGATGGAAGCTCACCTTGCCGCCCGGTTCGAAACGTCGGGTCTTCGGCTTGCCGATGTCGTGCATGAGCGCCGCCAGACGCAAGGTAAGGTCCGGGGCCGGCACCGGACCGTCGGGGCCGGTTTCCAACGCCACTGCACGGTCAACGACGATCATGGTGTGCTCGAATACATCCTTATGGCGATGATGTTCGTCGACCTCCAGCTGCAACGCCGGGATTTCCGGAAAGACGATGTCGGCAAGACCGGAATCGACCAACGCCTCGATACCCGCACGCGGACGATCTGACAACAGCAGTTTCGTCAGCTCGTCGCGAACACGTTCCGCGGAGACGATATCGATGCGTTCGACCATGTCTGAGAGTGCCTCGGCGGTTTCCGGCTCGATGCGGAAGCCGAGTTGCGCCACGAAACGCACCGCGCGCATCATACGCAGCGGATCGTCATCGAATGACTGACGGGGATTGACCGGCGTACGCAGCACACCCTTGACCAAGTCGTTCGCGCCGCCGAACGGATCGACGAATTCCAGATCCGGCACACGCAACGCCATCGCGTTCACCGTGAAATCACGACGGGACAGGTCTCCCTCCAACGTGTCGCCATAATTGACTTCCGGTTTGCGTGAATCCGGATCATAGGTATCGGAACGATAGGTGGTGACCTCCACCTTCACCTCGGTGCCATCCTCACGGCGGCGCATTGCGCCCAGCGTGCCGAACTTGCGGCCCATGTCCCAGAATCCGTCACGGCCAAAACGTCGCAGGATGTGCTCGAATTGTTCGGGACGCGCCGACGTGCAGAAATCAAGATCATGTGATTTGCGGTGCAGCAGCAGGTCACGCACAGGACCTCCCACCAATGCCAATTCATAACCCTCTTCGGCAAACATACGCCCTAATTCAATGGCTTCAGGCCATACTTCGAAGTTCACGCCATCCCTTTCCGGCAACCACAAGTCCCTGTGTACTTTCTGCGTACCAGCATAGCGTGGGCGCGGTATGGGCTCCCGTGAAGCAGAATGCAACTTCACGTGAATACGACCCTGGCACACCGAGACGCGATAGGAAATCCAACGGACTGATGCCGAGACCGGCATTCGGTCACGCATGCATTTCCCCATTCCCCGCATGCCAGCATCTTGTCGCCGGCTTGCGTAGGTTTCGCAACACTGCCTCTAGGAATAAGGTGTCGGGTTTCTGTTTTCAACATTGGGTGAGTATGGTTAAAACCATGATTACGCCCGCAGACCTTGCACGCATGCTTGCCCATGCTGCGGACGAGCATACCCAAAATCCGATGGAACCGGACGAATTGCTCTACACGTCACAGTCCGTTTCCTTGGAACGGCAGACCATCATCACGCCCAGCACGCCCACACCGGCGATGATGCCGCAGCGACGGACCGGCGACGGACCGACCACCTTCGCCTCGCTGGATGCGCAGGAACTCCCGGTGGTGCGAGAATACTCCGCAGGCGGACTGGTCTTCGATGACCGTGGGCGCGTGGCCATCATCGCCAGACATTCGCGCAGCGGACATTTGGAGTGGTGTCTGCCGAAGGGCCATATCGAAAAAGGCGAGACCCCGCAGCAGACCGCAGTGCGCGAAGTGCATGAGGAGACCGGAATCCTAGGCGAAGTGGTCGATTCCATCGCCACCATCGACTATTGGTTCACCGGTACCAGCCAGCGCGTGCATAAGCTCGTGCACCATTTTGCGCTGCGCCAAATCGGCGGTGAACTGACGGTGGAAGGCGACCCCGACCATGAGGCCGAGGATGCCATCTGGGTGGATTTCAATGATTTGGATGACGTGCTGAGCTATCCGAACGAACGGAAGATCGCATGGCTGTACGCAAGGAAACTCAACAGACAGGCTTAATGGTGAATCACTCCGCATATCGGAACGTTTCGCGTGCCCTGCGCGCGCTATCGGCAATCCTCGCCATGGTGCTGACCATGGCGTTACTGCTGTTATACGTTCCCACGCATACGGCCTTCGCCGAGGACGGGCAACAGGATACGCTGACCATCGACTCCTCGACGGCGGTGATGACGGATTCCTCCGGATACCACGTGACGGCCACGGTGACCAACACCACTGACCATGACCTGCCTGAGGGCACGCTCACGTTGGCGTTGAACGCCTTTTACACATTCGTGTCGCGCAATGACATTCAGGAATGGTCCGAAGGCACCGCGCGCATCCCCACGCCGAATACCGTCGGACAGGTACAGGTGCCCGCCCTGCAGCCGGGCGCATCGGCAAGCGTCTCCATCGACGCGGATGCCACGCAGCAATCGTTGCAGGCCATCAACACGTGGGGCCCGAAGCCCGTTCTGCTCAGCTATCAGGCCGACAACACACCAATCGATGAAGTGCACACGTTCGTGACCCGTTCCGGCACCGGACTCAATACGCCCTCCACCCCGGCGATGAACATCACCGTGGTCCAGCCACTTTCATCGGACGGGTGGACCACGGACACCAATGTGCTGGAACAGCTGGTCGATAAGGGAGGTCTCAAGTCGGGTACCGTAGCGAAAATCGTGACGCTCGGCAAGGATGACGCCAAACCCAAGGAGCTGGAGCAGGTCATCGCCAAGCATGACGGCCTGCAGACAATCGCCGATCCCACCTATCTCCAAGCCATGACGATGCCAACGCAAGTGGACGGCATCATGCAACCGGCATCGTTCGACATCACCGCATATTCGGCCATGGACAATGCGGAAGGCTACAGCAGGGCCGGTGTGAAACGATCCTCCTGGAATGCCAAAAAGGCCGTTTCAACCTATCGTTCGGCATTGGGAGATGCACGTGCGCAGGCTCGCATCTATGCTTGGCAAGGAACGGGCAATTGGACCAGTAAGGCACTGACGCAGGCCAAACAGCAGGGATACGATACGGTCATCGCCACTCACGACTTCGATGAAAGCGACGCCGCCACCGTGGAAACCGGCAAAACCGTAGTTTCCACCGATGCAGGCGATGTCACGGTACTGTCGGCGCAAAATGTGTTGACCGATCTGGCGCAAGGCAAGGCAACCAGCACACAGGCCGAGGCCGACGGCGAAGGCTCCTCAGCAGGCAGACTGGCCCGTTTCGCCGCACAAAGCGCGTTCTACCAGATGGAACAGCCGTATTCGGACCGTAACCTTTTGGTCTGCCTGTCCGCCAACGGCGATCCTGCCGATGTGGACGCCCTGATGTCCGTCATCGAACAATCCTCTTGGCTGAATATCACCGACCTCAACACGTTGGCCGACGCCGACGCACATCTGACCGGTGACGATGCGACCGCAGCGGTACCCGACACCGACGGTTTGAGCGCCGACAGGCGCACCGGCATCGAGCAGACGCTGAACACCCTGACCGACACGTCCAATGACGTCGCCAGATTCAATGCGTTCATCCTGACGGATGATGACAAACTCAACGACAACGACGCTATCGTCGAATGGCGCAAGCAACTCGTCCGCGCGCAATCCGCGCTGGCCCTGCATGCCTTGAGCAACGACTCCGCTCACAGCGACACGATGGTCAAGGGCGCCCAACAGCTCGCTTCGCTACTGACCGACGGCGTGGCCATTACTCCGACGGACAACGTGACCGTGGTGAGCGAAACGGCGAAAATGCCGGTGACCATCAGCAACAGCCACCCTTACCCGGTGACGGTAAAGGTTTCATCGAGGACCAATTCCATGGAAATCGTCACGTCGCGCATGGATACCGTGGAGGTGCCGGCCCATGGCGAAGCCCAGGTCGCGTTCACCATTCGCGTGGCCACTTCCGGCAACGCCGACGCCACACTGTCTCTGATGGACCGACAGGGCACCGTGTTCGGTGCGGTGCAGACTACGCATATCACCAGCGCCCTGCAGATCAGCGACAAAAGCGGTTTCGTAATCATCGGCATTGCCGTGCTGCTTGCAGCGCTGGGCCTTTGGCGACAATTCAACCGTAAGAAGGATCCCGACGAATGAGTTCTTCCGTTGGCCGTAATTCACTGATCATGGCCTCCGGCACCGCGGCTTCCCGCGTGACCGGGCAGATTCGCACCATTTTGCTGGCGTGGGCGCTTGGCACCACCGGCTACGCCGCGAACGCCTACCAAGCCGGATCGATGATTCCGCAGGTCATCTACACGCTGGTTTCCGGTGGCATCTTCAACGCGGTACTCGTACCTCAGATCGTGCGCACGCTGAAGGACAAGGACGCTGAGACCAAACTCAACAAGCTGATCACGTTGTCCATCACCATGCTGCTCGGTGTGACGCTGCTGATGGCAGTCTGCACACCGTTGCTGACGAAGCTGTATGTGAACGGCGGTCCGGACACGATGGCTCTCGCCAACGCATTTACGTTATGGTGCATGCCGCAGATTTTCTTCTATGGCCTTTATACGGTGATCGGGCAGATTCTGGCGGCCAAGGACCATTTCGTCACCTACGCATGGAGCTCGGTGGGTGCGAATGTCATCAGCTGCATCGGCTTCGGCGCGTTCATCGCGCTGTTCGGCCGCGCTTCGGAACAGCCCGTCGGTTTCTGGTCCTCCGATAAGATTCTGCTTACCGCCGGTACATGGACGATCGGCGTAGCATTCCAAGCGTTGATCCTGTTCGTTCCGTTGACTCGTATCGGATTGCGATACCGCCCGAAATTCGGCATTCGCGGCATCGGATTGCGTTCGATGGGACCGGTGGCCGCCTGGAGTCTTGGCATCGTAGGCGTCGATCAGATCGTCAACGTGATCCTTACGCGCATCGCCACCAGCGCCCCATATCGCGCCCATCAGCTTTATGGCATGAATCAGCTCGATGTCGCCGGCAACGCGACCTATCAGAACGCCTATACGATCTACATGCTGCCTTACTCACTGATCGCGGTATCGATCGCTACGGCCATCTTCCCGAAGATCTCCAAGGCCGTTGCAGACGGCAATATCGGTGAGGCCCGCAACGATCTGAGCTCCGCATTGCGCAATCTCAACCTCATCATGTGCTTTCTGGCGACGGCATTCATCGTGCTGCCGCTGCCGATCGTGCTTGCGCTGTTGCCTTCCGTATCCGTACGTGAGGCATTGCTGATCAGCGCACCGTTGATGGCATTGGGCATCGGCCTGCCCTATGCCAGCTCATACCTAGTGATCCAGCGCACGTTCTACGCCTTCGAAGACGGCAAACATCCGTTCATCTTCATGGCGATCACCATGGGCTTTCAAGCACTCGCCCTGATCGTCGGAGCCGCATTGCTGCCTCCCACGCAATGGATCGTTCTGATCGGCGCGGTCATCACGGTGAGTTTCATCCTCCCCTACCCTCTGCTGATGCGCATGCTGCGAACCCGTTTCGCCGGCAATATCGATGGCTCGCGTATTCTGCGCGCCTATGCCAAGGCAACATTGGCGGAAATCGTCGCGGCGGCCGTCGGCCTGCTGTGCCGTAACGCCGTCTATACGCTGGTCGGCGCGCATATCGGACGGGATGATGGTTCCATGAACTGGGGGCAGGCCGTACTTGCGGCGATACTGCTGACCATCATCATCACCGTGGTCTATCTGGCCGCGCTGTGGGCGTTGCGTTCCGAGGAACTGACCTCTGTCATCGCCATGGTGACAAGCCGTATTCCGGGAATGCACACGACCAGCCCGGACGGTAGAATATCCCCAGTGCCGGCAACTGGCAGTACTCGAACGAACACACCTATTACAGAGCCGAAGGAACCTATGAAACCTCAGCTGGGAGATACCGTCAGCAACCGTTATGTGCTGGTCTCGCCGCTTCGCGAAGAAACGGGTCTACAGGTATGGAAAGCCAGCGACCACGTGCTCGCACGAGACTGCCAGCTTTTCATCGTCAATAGCAAGAAGGCGCTGGCCGACGTCAATGCGGCCGCCTCCATGCTGGCCATCTCGCATGATTCGCATTTCACGCCGGTGCTGCAACTGCAGCATGTCGATGACGTCGCTCTGGTGATCACACAGCTTGATTCCGGCATCTCACTTAGCGATTACCTGTCCAGTCCCGCAGTGCAGCCGTTGAGCTATGAAGCGATGCGATCCATACTGGGCGAAGTGCTGGAGGCTCTGCGTGTGTTGCAGCAGAACAATCTCACGCATTTCTCCATCAGCACCGACACCGTGCGTCTGACTCGCAACGGCGTGCAGATTGCCGACGCTCCCGTCAGCATCATGCTCGCCGACATGTCCCGCGTCCAATCCGCGGATGGCAGGGAGCAGCTTGCGATTCGCCAAATCGCCGCACTGCTGTATGCCATGCTGACCCGTAAGCCGTCGACGCTTGCCACTGATTTCAATCTATCGGCGCTGTCACAGGACACTCCCATGGAATTCCGCGTCATCTGCAAGCGCGGCCTTGAGTTGCAGGAAGAGGACGGAGTCCCGACCATTCCGATGGCAACGCTTGCCGAGCTGGATGCGTTGCTCGACCACTATCAGCCGCTGCAGGCGCTGACGGGATCCGACATCGCGTTGCCTTCCACGGATTCGCAGTGTTCCATCGTCAACGTTCCGGTGTTGCAGATCCTCGACGAAGACACCATTGCACTGCCGGATAAGCTGGTCAGTTCCGGCAGTATCCCCGAACTGAATTTCGAAGCTCCGGAACCACACACCGATCTGTCTGACAGCAAGGAGGCCATCGCCAAGGGCATGGCCGCGACCAGCGGTGCCGTCAAAGCGCTATGGGCCAACAGCAAAGCCGTACTCAGCGAAGAGGACATCGACGGCGTAGTGGATGACGCCGCGACCCAATTCTCATTCCCCATCACGGTGACCGCCGATTCCATATCGGATGACACCGATGCGGAATCCCAATTGGAAAAGACCGGGCGCATTCCGGTCATCGGCGCCGACGGTCAGATCATTCAACCCGGCGAGGAATCCCAACGCGCATTGGAAGCCGAACGTGCCGCCATTGACGCGGCCTACGCAGCCGGCAACGCACCGGTACCACCAAGTTTCGCACCGAAGAATCCGCCGACTGAAGATGATTCCTCCGACGTGGCGGATGCCACATTGTTCGGCAAGGTCAAGACCAAGGTCGTGGCCATCATCATCGCCGTCATCGTTGTGGCAGTAGCCTTGGGATTCGCCATCCACGGACTGACCAAGAACACTTCCACGGGCACTTCCGCCGGCACTTCCGCAAGCGCCTGGCCGGAGATGAATCTTGACGATGTCCCGTTCGGCACCGAGACTACGCAGCCCTCCGATGACTCCAGCTCGGCGGCGAACGCCGACGCCAGCCCCTCCGCTACGAAGAAGGCCACCAAGCAGGCGGAAGATAAGGTCATTACCACTGATAAGAAGGCCAAGAAGGTACCGGACCCGAAGCAGCCGGAGAACAACACCCCGTATGAGATCGACAATCGTCAGTTCGTGTCCAATCCCGACGGGCAGCAGGGCTACGGCTACTATGTGCATCTGAGTCAGCCGCATGATGTCTACCGTCTGGTCATCAAGATCCGCTCTTCGGGCGGTCAGGGCTATGTGCGTGTCAATACCACGTCGAACCCCACTCAAGGAGAGCAGGTGGCACAGTTCGAGTTCGATGCCAGCGGCACCACCGATGTGAAGTTCGATAGGACCGTGAACACGCAGGACATCCTGCTGTGGGTGCCTTTGGACAGTCTGCCGGGCAACCAGCTGTATATCGACAGCTTCCAGGTGTTCTAAGCGCCGTATTTCTTGTTGGTGTTCCTCCAGGCCCCGTATCATTCGTTCTTCGTCGAATGATACGGGGCCTTCGCATGTTTTCGTTCGCATGGCGGTGCGGAACGTTACCACATTCGTTACATGACACTCGTTAGTATGTGACCTCGTGAACCAAGAGAACACCGTTGAAATCACTACCGAAAACGCTTCGGAACATACTCCGGAGACCACCCGCCACGAACATGTGCGCAATGTCGCAGACCTGTTCGTCGAATGCCTGGTCAACGAAGGCGTACACGTCATTTATGGCATTCCCGGCGAAGAGAACATCCCGCTGATGGAAGCCCTGGAACGCGATGGACGCATACGTTTCGTATTGACCCGCCATGAGCAGGGAGCGGGCTTCATGGCCTCCACGCAAGGCCATCTCACCGGCAAACCGGGCGTCTGCCTGGCCACGCTCGGACCGGGCGCATTGAATCTCACCCTGCCGGTGGCGCAAGCCAACGCCAGTACCATTCCGATGGTCGCCATCTGCGCACAAGGCAATGTGAGCCGTCTATACAAGGAATCACATCAGATTGTGGATCTGGTGTCGGTGTTCCGCCCACTGACGCAATGGACCAGTATGATCGCCACACCAAGTTCGGTGCCGGAAATCATCCGTAAGGCCTTCTCCATAGCACAGCGGAAACGCCCCGGTGCAACCTGTCTGATTCTGCCCGAAGACGTGGCCGAGATGCCCGTTCCAGCCGGAATCAGGCCACTGCCGTTGCCGGATACTATGCATATCCGCCCGACGGACGGTACCATCGCCCGCGCGGCTGACATCATCAGTCAGGCGCAGCATCCGATCATTCTGGCCGGTAACGGCGTGGCCCGCGCCCATGCTGAGAATCGTCTGCTGGCACTGGCCGAACAGCTGAATGTGCCGGTGGCCACCACCTTCGAAGGCAAGGGCGTGATTTCGGATCATATTCCGAACGCACTTGGCGTAGTCGGTTTCATGAAACATGATTATGAAAATTTTGCTTTTGATGAAGCTGATTTAATTATCTCTGTCGGCTTTTCCATTCAACAGTTCGACCCAAAGAAAATTAACCCAAATGATGATAAGACTATCATTCATATCAATACCTTTATTGAAGATACCGATGCGCACTATTCAACCGCATTGAATATCATGGGTGACATCGACCAGACTTTGGAGGCGTTGATCACCCGTCTTCAAGTGAAAGGCATTCGCTTCGACGAATCGCACCCGTTGATTCACGAGTTGTTGAATTCGGAATTCCGCTCGTATGCAAGCGATGATTCTTTCCCGATGAAACCGCAACGTATCGTATATGACACCCGTCGCGCCATGGCGGATGACGATATCACGCTGGTAGACACCGGCGCATTGAAGATGTGGATGGCCCGCCTGTACCCGACGTACTATTCCAACACCTGCGTGATCGACAATTCGTTGTCTACCATGGCATGGACATTGCCCGGCGCCGTGGCCGCATCACTGGAAAATCCTGGCCGACCAGTATTGGCGGTAATGGGCGATGGCAGTTTCCTGATGAACGTGCAGGAAATAGAGACGGCCGTTCGCGTAGGCGCGCGTATGGTGGTGCTGGTGTGGGTCGACAAGGCCTATGGCCTGATCAAATGGAAGATGAACATTCACAATGGCTCGTACGAGGATGTCGATTTCGATAATCCGGATGTGCTGGAGTTGGCCCATAGTTTTGGAGCGCGTGGTCATGTGATCGAGGCGGCCGATGAGATCTACCCCACCCTATGCGAGGCGTTAAAGAACCAGTCCGGCGTCGACATCATCGCCTGCCCTGTCGATTACAGTGAGAACATGAAGCTCATCGAAAAACTCGGCGAAGTCGATTTCGGCAACTGATTTTCACTGATGTGCCAACGATATGATGCTGGCTGTTTCACGTGAAACAGCCAGCATCCGTCATGTTCATTCCCTCTTACGACCTTCGTGATGACCGGTTATCGCAAAAAACGATAACAGGTGGAATACGCCCTGAGCTCATACGGCATGGCTCGGCGGAAGTGCTCGTATGGTGGGACCATGAGCGATTTGCGAGATGTAGTTATTATCGGATCCGGCCCGGCAGGATACACTGCAGCCATCTATCTAGGCCGTGCGGGATACAGACCACTGGTCATCGCCGGGGCACTGACTCCCGGCGGACAGCTGGTCAACACCACTGAGGTGGAAAATTTCCCAGGATTTCCCGATGGCATTCTCGGTCCCGACCTTATGGACAACATGAGGAAGCAGGCTGAAAAGTTCGGCGCCGAAATCATCTGGGACGATGTCATATCCGTTACCGTCGATGTCGAATCCGATACGAAGACCGTAACCCTTGACCAAGGCGACATATATCAGACCAGGGCCGTGGTAGTAGCCACCGGTTCCCAGTATCGCAAACTCGGCGTACCTGGCGAATCCGAATTCTCCGGCAAGGGCGTCTCCTACTGCGCAACCTGCGATGGATTCTTCTTCCGAGATAAGCCGATTGTTGTAATAGGTGGCGGAGATAGCGCCTTCGAAGAAGCCGATTTCCTATCCCGTTTTGGATCCTCCGTTACGTTGATTCATCGCCGTGATTCGTTCCGCGCCTCTCAAATTATGGTTGAACGAGCCAAGAACAATCCGAAGATTGATTTCGTTCTTAATTCCGTAATTGAAGAGATTAATGGAAATGATAATGGAGTTAATTCAATTTCTATACGTAACTTGAAAAACGAATCTGTGGAAGTTATTTCTGCAAATGGGGTTTTTGTCGCTATTGGACACACTCCCGCCACCACTTTCCTTGATGGTGTGGTAGATCGTGATGAGGCCGGATATATCCGAGTGGAAGGTGCCAGTACCAGAACCAGCGCTCCGGGAATTTTCGCCGCCGGCGACTGCGTCGATAGTGTTTATCGCCAGGCCATCAGCGCCGCCGGAATGGGTTGCCGCGCCGCTCTCGACGCCCAATCCTATCTGCAGTAGTCTGCCCGGTTTTCTGCCGCATTCCCGCAGCAAGTCCCGTATTACGCGCTTGTTTTTGTCATGTGTCCGCAGAGGGGGAGGTGTGGCATATCCTATTTAAGACCGTAGAGACTCGGCCTGAGCGGCCCGGAGTGCGCCGTAATAGGATATGTCATTCCCTCCCACGGACATATCGATGAAGCGGACATATCGATCACTGCTGCTGCATGAGCAGATCGACGATTCGGTTCATGTCGTCTTCGGATTTGAACACGATTTCGATGCGGCCATGCTTCTTGGATCCCTTGATTGACACCTTGGTACCGAAACGTTGTTCAAGACCCATTTGCACCGGAGTACCAGCCCAAGGATTCAGCTTATTCGCCTTGGGTTTCTTCGGCTGATCGCTTTCGGAAACCTTCATCGACACGATTTCCTCGGTGCTACGCACCGACAATCCTTCGGAAATAATGCGAGTCGCCAGCTGTTCCATGTCAGATTCGGCAGGCAGGCCCAACAATGCGCGGGCATGTCCGGCGGAAAGCAGTCCCGAAGCGACTTTTTTCTGTACGACCGCCGGCAGATGCAGCAACCGCAGGGTATTGGCAATCTGCGGGCGTGACTTCGAAACAGATTTGGAAAGCTGCGCCTGCGTTAAACCGAAATCATCGATCATCTGCTGATATGCGGCCGCCTCTTCCAGTGGATTCAATGCAACACGATGCAGATTCTCCAGCAAAGCATCGCGCAGCATATCGTCATCCGCAGTGGTTTTGACGATTGCCGGTATCGTCTTCAGACCGGCAATCTGCGAAGCGCGCCAACGACGCTCACCCATGATGAGCTCGTACATGCTGTCCATGCGGCCCTCGAACATATTATGGGCCTCAGACGCATTCTTTGCGCTCTCCTGCGCCTGTTCACGCTGTTCCTTACGTGCGGCCTCGATCTGCTCTCTTGGGCGCTTACGCACAACGATTGGCTGAAGCACGCCGACTTCCTGAATGGAGTCAGCCAACTCACGCAAATCATCCTCATCAAAGATGGTACGTGGCTGATGCAGATTCGGACCAACGTCACTGAGTCGTAATTCAACAAGATAGCCGCCTTGAACCGGCAACAATTCCGGCTCTTCGCTCTTCTTATCAGATGATTCGGTTTCACGTGAAACATTTGTTTGTTTCTCAACCGACTGTTGTGACGATTCCACCCCCAGACCGGAACCACCGAAGAACATATCCGCAGGATGGGCGGTTTCATTCAAGGTAATGGAGGGCATTGCATTCCGTCGACTTGAAGTTTTTTTCACAGTTTCACGTGAAACACTCTTTTTGCCGGACTGTTTCATGCCATGCACGGCATCGACGGAGGCCTGTGCAGTAGCAACGGAAGTCTTGCCATCCTGCGGTTTCTCGGCAGTGGCTTGAGGTTCCTGCACAACATCTTCGTGCTTCTGGCTCTCCCCCGGCAAAGCGGGGAACAACGCTCCAAGACCCTTGCCCAAACGCGACTTCGTAGCCATAATCAGTTCTCGTTTCTTCTCGCATCAATAGCCTGCAGCACCGTCGGGGAACGACGTGCGATTTCCAATGCAGCCTCGCAATAGGAAATCGCTCCCATACCTTTCGGATCGTAGGCGATCACACTCTGATTGAAACTCGGAGCTTCGGAGATTTTCACCGTACGCGGAATGGTGGTGTCAAGCACGATGGTCGGATAGTGCTTTTTGACCTCCTCATGCACTTCACGGCTCAACAGCGTACGCTTATCAAACATCGTAACCAGCATGGTGGATACCAGCAGGGCGGGATTGAAATGCTCCTGCACCAAACCGATGGTGTTAATCAGTTGTCCAAGTCCCTCCAGTGCGTAATACTCCGCCTGAATTGGGATCAACATCTCCGTAACCGCGCACATGGCATTGATGACCAACAGTCCCAAACTCGGAGGGCAGTCGATGATCACATAGTCATAGTGCTGTTCGCTGGTGTTCAGGAATTCATCGACCGCACGTTTGAGCAACACATTGCGGTCAGCCATATCGGCGACTTCCAGCTCGGCACCACTCAAATCGATGGAGGCCGGCACCACGTCGAGCAATTCACAATCAGGACAGGTCTGCTTGACTTCGGCAATGCCCATACGCCCTTCAAGCACGTCATACACGGAAGGTTCCCCCGAGGTATGCCGCGCTCCAAGAGCGGTAGAAGCGTTCCCCTGCGGATCCATATCAATCAGTAATACTCGGGCACCATACTGTGCCAGCGCGGAGGAAACGTTCACCGCGGTCGTCGTTTTGCCGACGCCACCTTTCTGATTGGCTACGGCAATCATGCGAGTACGTTCCGGTTTAGGGAACGTCACCTTCTGCAGAGCACGATATCGCGATGATTCATCAGCTATCTGTGCGCCTAACGGGGAGGAGCTTCCTCCGAAAATACGTTTAATGGTATCCGTGGCGGATTCCATAGACGTCAGGTTGTCTGGTCCTTCAGGTCCAGTCATGAACTAGCCCTCCTCGATTACTTACAGTATGTTCAAGTTTCTTCATTTGGGTGGACATGTAGTACATTGTGCACAAATGTGGATAACTGTGTATAGTTGGTGGATAACTTACATGGCGCTTAAAAAATTATCCACAGGATAAACGTTGCAATATAGCGAAAATTTTTTCATCCCAAATCATAACGTCTACAAGTGTGGACAAAGTGGATAACTTCGCCAAATTGTGGATAACTTATCTCTTGTCGACCATCAGAATATGCGTTGACTCCAGTCCCGGCCCCACCTCGGCATCAACCACCCGAGGACGAACTCCCCCGCTCTTGGCAATCTCCTTCGAGGCCTTATCGATCTCATCTTGTGCAGATTGTCCTTTCAAGGCAACTAGACGACCTCCCGTCTCAAGCAAGGGCAACGTCCATCCGGAAAGTTTGGTCATGGGTGCTACGGCACGGCAGGTCACCACGGCAAACGGATGACTTATGGCAATTGGATTACCATCCAGGTCGAGTACGGGAGTGGTATGCGATATTGCTCCCCTGTTCTTCCTGCTGGTTTTGGAACCGCGGATGGCATCGATCATTGCATTGGCGCGTGACCGTACCACCGTGACATTGTCAAGGCCCATGTCGTTGACACATTCATTGAGCCATTCGACGCGACGTTCCATGGGCTCCACCAACGTGAACCGATGATCCGGCAGACATGCGGCTGCGACGATTCCAGGGAATCCACCGCCACTACCAATATCAGCCACCGTCTTGAATTGCCTGCGTACCGTTGCTTCACGTACAAATGGCACGATCGCCGCCGAATTCAGGATATGTCGTTCCCAGATAATACTGACGTCACGCGGTCCGATAAGTCCGCGGGGCTCTCCCTCCTGTGCTAGTTTGTCATGAAAAATACGCAACTTCACGAGCGCATCCCCAAGTACTTCTTCCAAAATCGGCGAATTATCAAGTTCGTCAGTCACTTCAGTCATGCTCTCTATCCTATAACCACAGGGATATCAACCACCTCCATGAATAACACGACGGCAGTGTCGTAGTAGAGAGAGGGGACGATGTTCTTCCGTGATGCACTCACAGGCCTAAGACGCAACCGGAATATTGGCCTTCGAAGCTGTCACACATAAAAAAACGCCGCACAATAGCGGCGTTATGTTTCACGTGAAACGAATCAGATTTCGACGATATCTTCGAAATCATCCTCTTCGGTGGTCGTTCCGGCAGATCCCGACTTGAGGTACACCGTCACATAACGATGCGGCTCTTCACCGTGGGAGCGGGACTTCAGTCCTTCCTCACGAACCACATCATGCACGATCTTGCGCTCAAAAGAATTCATCGGCTTGAGATCCACCGGCTCACCGGTTTCACGCGCTTCGTCGATGGCATCCAATGCGATATCATGCAGACGCTGACGCTTATGCTTAAGATAGCCGTCAACGTCCACGATGAGGTGAGACCGTTCGCCAGTCTTCTGCTGAACCGCCAAACGGGTGAGTTGCTGCAAGGCATCCACCACTTCCCCATTGCGGCCAATCAGATGCTTGATATCAGTATCATCATCGGCAACAATCTGTACGGTCGGGCGATTGTTGCGTACGCCCATCTCAATATCGCCTTCGTAGTCGACGATATCCAGCAATTCTTCAAGATAATCGGCAGCGATATCAGCTTCTTCATTGAGCTGATCGATGGTCTTTTCATCATCTTGCGCCATGGTTGTGTACTCCTTTGAGCGGGGTGTCTGTTCTCAGTCTAAGTCCTGTTTATCACTTCGGTAATAACCCTGAAGGAAGGGCGTGTCCCGTGTTTCACGTGAAACACGGGACACCTTGCTCACTTCTTTTTCTTCTTGCGAGATGGCTGCTGCCGCTGATACCCGTTCTTCGTTTTGCTCTCGGCTGCAATCTTGGCCTTCTCCAACTCCTCTTCTTCGAGAGATGGAAGGCCGGCCTTGACGCGGCGGGCATTCTCATGTTCGTGATCGCGAACGGTCTTGGCTTCCGCCGCCGGGGAACCCGGAGTCGGGAAGGCGTAGACCTGCCATAGTGAACGACAAAGGTTCAGAATGTTGTTGGCAAGCCAGTACACCAGCACAGCGAACGGCATGGTGGCACCGGAGAAGATGTACATGATCGGGAACATCCAAAGCATCATCTTCTGCATCATCTCGGTCTGCTTGGTTTGCGGACCATTCTGAGGCATGTTGCGCTTCATGTTGTTGTACTGCATGAACCACAGGCAGAAGCACATCAGCGCCACGAAGATGGCGATGACGACCTTACCGCCGATGTTGGCCGTCATGAAGTTATCGGTGACATTGGTATTGAACACCGTGGTCTTGGTGAACTGCAACGCGGTGGCCTGATCAAAAGCGCCCAGCGCGGCACGTTTGCCGCGGGCGATGTATGGAATGGCCGACAGCGTGTAGAACATGCACATGAATATAGGGCCCTGAATCAGCATCGGCAGACACGAACCCATCGGGTTCGCGTCGTTGTCCTGATACAGCTTCATCATTTCACGCTGCATGGCCTCTTTGCTGGCCTGATCGTTTTTGCCCTTGTATTTGTTCTGGATGCGCGCCATCTTCGGCTGGATTTCCTGCATTTTGCGCATCGACTTCATGGTCTTGTAGTACAGCGGGAACACGCACGCATGCACCACGAGCACCAGGAAGATGATGGATAGCACCCACGAGAAGCCGACCGGGTGCATACCCAACAGAGTCAGAAACTTATGGAAAATGGCCATGATCTGCGTCATGAGCCACTCGATTGGCGTCAGGAGCTTATACAACCAGCCCCAGAAACCGCTATCGAGGAGAAATTGATTTTGATTCAGCATTGCAGGCCCGTCTCCTTATCGTCTGCGGCCAGTGGTGTGAGTCGTGGCTCTTCATGAGCCTTTGACCACGAAAATCTATAGCAAATGGAATAGCGCTGCGGAACATCGTCGATTCCCCCGCGACTCCAAGGCCTGCAGCGCAGGATACGCAAAAAGGCAAGAAGGCCGCCTCTGAGGCAGCCAAAACGTGTCACAGCCTGAATCGCGTAATTGGAACAACTTGGATAGTATCTGCAACAGGGCGGGTTTTTCGCGGAAATGTGACGCTGATACCAACGTATGGCACGAATCATCCAATCACCGCTACGCCCCATCCTCGTCATTGATGTGCTGCCTTACGGCTTATCGCCTCGAAGCAGGCTGCCATCTGATGATCCAAGGATGAAAAATCGGCATGCGCCGCGCTAGGCTTCGCACGCAAAACGATGTCGCAGGATTCAGGCAGTAAGAATTCGTGCTTTCGCGCGAGCACACGGAAACGACGTTTGACGGTATTACGCGTTACTGCGTTACCGACAGCCTTGGAAACGGCCAGACCGACACGTCGGCCACTCCTCGCCGTGGAATCGGATATGAAGACATCGTCATGCATTGCATAATGTACGACGATGTCTTCACGCGATACCCTACGACGGCGTTTGAGCACCGCGACGAAATCGCGATGGCTTTTCAGCCGTTCCACCGCTATGCCACTAAATACAATCAGGCAGCGAGGGACTTGCGGCCCTTGGCGCGGCGACGATTGATCAGAGCGCGACCTGCGCGGGTGCGCATGCGATGGCGGAAACCGTGCTTCATGTGACGACGACGGTTGTTCGGCTGGAATGTCCTCTTCATAATTAATGCTCCCGGTGTTTTAGCCATGCCAAGGCACGGCTCCTCATGAGTCAAGCTCTACTAAATTACTCTGACCCCTGAACACAGTCAAAATCATGCGTCGTCCTTCACTGGATAAGCGGGGAATCTCCCCCGTGCAATATCCACAAAATCGTTGGAACAACGCCGAATTCCCCACGAAAGTTATCCACAAACTACACTTATGTTATTCACATTTCAGACGTTTCAACACGCTAGACGGTGGATAACTTGGGGAAAAGAGAGTAAAAAGAAACAGTTGCACATCCGTAGGCCTTCTATTGGGAAAGGGAATCCATGGTCGATACTCCCCATGATCCTCTTGATCAGGCTCGCGGTGTATGGTCCGACGCACTGGCGTTGCTGCGCCAGAATCCCAAGCTCTCCGCCCGCGACAAGGGCTGGCTGGAGAATGTGGTGCCCGAAGGCATGTGGGGCCCGACCATCGTATTGTGCGTGCCCAGTGCGGCCACCCAGCAGGCGTTGCAGACCGAACTGAACCAACCGCTGATGGAGGCGCTGAAGGATTCCGCCGAACAGGATATCTTCCCCGCATTCAAAATCGTACCGATGCAGCAGACCGTCGAACCGGACATCGAGGAATATCCGCACTTCGACCGCAAACCGCGCACCCAACGCGAGGAATCGACCCAAGGCCAGCTTCCCATCCCCGCAAGCATGCCGGAACAGCCGTTCCGACCCACAGAGCAGGGAACGTTCACCAGCGGCCAGAACAGGCCTTTGCTGGATCCACAGACGCATCTGAACAAGAATGCCACTTTCGATACGTTCGTACCAGGCGACTCCAACAGGTTCGCACGTACCGTCGCCCTTGCCGTAGCCGAAGGTTCGGGACACGACTTCAACCCGTTATGTATCTATGGCGGCTCCGGTCTGGGCAAGACGCACTTGTTGAACGCCATCGGCAATTACGCCCTGGTCAAGGATCCGAATCTGAAGGTTCGCTACGTAACCAGCGAGGAATTCACCAACGAATTCATCGAAGCGTTGGGCGATACCAACCAGAATTCCGGCCAGATCAAGGAATTCAACCGCCGTTACCGCGAGGTCGACGTGCTGCTGATCGACGACATCCAGTTCTTGAGCGGCAAGGAAGCTACACTCGAACAGTTCTTCCATACGTTCAACACGTTGCATCAGGCCAATAAGCGCATTGTGATCGCCTCCGATGTACCGCCAAAAGACCTCAAGGGGTTCCAGGCACGCCTGATCTCCCGCTTTGAATCCGGCCTGACCGTCGACGTCAAGCCGCCGGATCTGGAGACCCGAATCGCCATCCTGCGCATGATGGCCACCATGAACGGCTCCAATATTCCCAACGATGTGCTCAATCTCATCGCAGAACGCTTTACCGAAAACATCCGCGAGTTGGAAGGTGCGCTGAACCGCGTGACCGCCATGGCCTCGCTCAGCAACCAACCGGTCACCCGTGCGTTGGCAGAGCATACCCTGCAAGATTTCTTCACCTCCGATGTGGAAATCAAGCCGGCTGACATCATCAGTCAGGTAGCCAAGTACTTCCATCTGACCTTCGACGATATCGTCGGGCGCTCCCGCACCAAGAACATCGCTTTGGCTCGTCAGGTGGCCATGTATCTGGTGCGTGAGCTCACCAGCATGAGCCTGAACGACATCGGCCTGGTATTCGGCGGCAAGGACCACACCACCGTCATGCATGCCTATACCCGTATCAGCGATGAGATGCAGGAAAAGCAGGAAATCTACAACTATGTGATGGAACTGACGGTTCGTCTGAAGCAGCATTCCTCTGAAAAATAAGGTCTCACCGGCATTGTCATTATCTAGTAAAATATTTTACTGAAGTAAATATTTACCGAAGTTGACACGCCGTGCTGTGCACAATAATCGTCGAATTTATCCACATGGTTATGCACAAATGTGGGAAAATCCCGTGGGCAAGCCGTTGAAAACACCTAATTCGTCCGTGGGCAACTCGTGGATGCATCATCGTAGGTTGTGGATAAGCCGCAGACTTGATTCTGTCTGTGGATAAGTCGTCATGTTTTCCACAAGTCATCCCAATGTTATCCACAATCGAGTTATCCACCTTTGCCCTTGCAAATAATGTGGTCCCGGAACTTACCCACATTATCCACAGGCCTTATTATGACGAAGAGAGTTGGTTATTGAAAGATCATCGTCATCGCCATAAGTGGGGAATTCCCCATGACGCGCAAACACCGCGCACTTCGCTAGAATGACTTGTAGCCTGAACGAAATGAGGAATCCGTCATGAAAGTCGAAATCAACTCCCAAGCGCTTGCCGACGCAGTAGCCTGGACCACTCGCGTTATCGACGCCCGTCCTGCAACGCCGATTCTGGCAGGCGTCCGTCTTGAAGCCATCGATGGCATTTTGCAGCTCTCCGCCTTCAACTATGCGATTTCCGCACGTCACCATATCGAAGCGGGCATCGATGAAGCCGGCACGGCCTTGGTGCTTGGCAAACTCCTTGCCGATATCACCAAGTCGCTCCCTTCCGAGAAGACCTACCTATCAACCGACGGCTCGACCATGACCATCACTTCCGGCAAGTCCACCTTCACCATGCAGCTGATGCCGGATAACGAATATCCGGATCTCCCTGTGGTTCCGGCCAAGCTCGGCCAAGTGGACTCCCCCACGTTCATGCAGGCCGTCAACCAAGCTTCCGTAGCCGTCTCCCGTGAAGAGAACCGCCCGGTACTGACCGGCATTCGCGTGCAGTTCCAAGGCGATAAGGTCATCATGAGCTCCACCGACCGCTTCCGCCTGTCCCGCTCGAGCTTCACCTGGACTCCGGAAAATCCCGACATCAACACCACTGCCCTAGTACGTGGAGCGCTCCTCCGTGACGTGGCCCGTTCGCTCGACGAGCATCAGAACATCGTGCTCGATTTCGATCCGGAGAGCCCTTCTCTGCTTGGCTTCGAAAACGCCGGCCGCATATCCACTTCGCAGCTGATTGACGGGGAATTCCCCGCCGTCGACCGCCTATATGCCGACGAATACCCGATTCACGCGATTATCGACAAGCAATCCCTGATCGGTGCCATCAAGCGCGTCTCCCTGGTCGCCGAACGCAATGCCCCGATTCGCATGGCCTTCGCCGGACAAGAGCTGACGCTGTCCGCAGGCACCGCCGATGAGGCGCAGGCCAAGGAGATCATTGATATCGACATGGACGGCGATGACATCACCGTGGCCTTCAACCCGTCCTACCTGATCGAAGGTCTGAGCGCCATCAGCGAACCATTCGTCCGCATGAAGATGACCACGGCGGTCAAGCCGGTGGAATTCAACGGCCAGCAGGAAGCGGATTCCGACGAATCCATGGACTACCGTTACCTGCTCGTGCCGATGCGCTTCAACAGCTGACGGCATTCACCGACATCAGGGTTGAATATCGCCTAAACGGGCATATTCAGCCC
>OLDY01000020.1_pt1 | contig 44252 bp, 45 predicted proteins | sample 1602271 | NCBI WGS metagenome assembly OLDY01 (sample SAMN02675046, study PRJEB24791) | human gut metagenome, SKBSTL021 | isolation source: stool | host: Homo sapiens | place: USA | reverse complement strand
TCAGGTGGATATACATAGAGTATATCATCATAATAGGTACTATACATGATAGCTTGAGAAATTAATGAGTCAATATGGTTAGCTATTAAATCTGCATCTACTTGCAATAAATCGTAGGTACGCCCTATCAATTCATCGACAGGTAAACACGTATGACCTTGATTATCTAAATTCCCTAAAATCCAGTTTACACCAGCCTCTAATCGTCGCTCGTCATCAGCATCAAGCCCTAAATTCATAGCTAATGTATCAGCCGTATTGAATAACATATCTGGGGCGATACGCAATAAATTATAAGGATTATCCTGTATGACATCTATAGAGGATGCACCATAATATGTGTACACAGTGCGAGACCATTTAGAAGAAATTTGATGAGACTCAAAGAAATGGTTTAAATCGGATAATATACCTTCACCGAGTAATGTATTATATAATTCCTCTTTAACGCCTTTGCGTAAACCTGGCACATCTTTAATTTCTTCTGGCCGTTCTTCACGCAGTACATCTAATAACCGGAGGCCGAAATAATCACAGATTTTCTCTACAGATTTTTCGCCTAATCCCTTTATGCCTAAGTTCATCAAATACATTCTAGCAGCACCCATATTATCGGGTTTTAATTTTTCTATACTAGATGCATCAAACTGAATGCCATATTTTTGATGTTCTACATAACGGCCTTTAATCTCAATATCTTCCCCTTCTTTTGGGGCTTCAAAGCGACCTGTACAAGTAATGTATTCCTCATTATAATCTTTCACAAGAAATACACAATACGTGTTCTGTGTGTTCTGATATATAATTCGGTATACAAATCCTCGTAATACTTCCATTATTTCTCCGTATTAGGTAATGCTTCGATAATTTCTTGAACAGCGTCAGTAATGCTGCCTTCATTGCCAATCTTAATATGAGCTACACTTTCATATAAAGGATAACGTTCCTCGTAAACATTGAAAATATATTCAATACTTTCTTTCACAAGTGGACGAATTTCTAAATCCAAGTCATCGAGAATATGGTTAACGTCGCGATTAACAAAGACAACTAAACCATTATTTCTCATGAGATTTACAATTTTTTCAGATGTCACTGTACCACCACCAGTAGCAATAACAGATGGTTTATTATGAATCAATTCTTTAATTGTTTCGTATTCATACTTACTAAATGCATCTTTTCCATCATAGATAAAGATATTTTGAACGGTTTTCCCCACTTTATCTTGAATCGTTTGATCCAAATCATAGAAATCTCGTCCTAATTCTTTAGCTAACATTTTACCAACCGTAGTTTTACCGGCACCAGGCATACCAATTAGGAAAATATGCTTATGCATGTGTTCTTTTAAGAACTCATTGCTAATCGAAATAACATCCTTCATATAGGATTCAATATATGTCAACATACGTGAATCGTCACATTCAGTTTTAAGACTAGAAATGATCTCATGATCCCGTTCTTCATCAATCAGTGGTAAATGATGTTCATCCTTATATTTACCAATTGATTTAATGATAGATAAACGTTGTTCAAATAAGTTTACTAACTGTGCATCAATAGTATCTATTTGTTTGCGTGCGTCTTTAATATCCATAGCTCCCCCTTATGGGTTATTACGTAAAATCCGAATTGCTGTTTCCTCATCGACCTTCATTTGGTCGATCAATTCTTGCAAATTATTAAATTTAACCTCACCGCGTATATATGATATAAATTGAACAGTTACTTCCTTACCATATACGTCTCGGTCAAAATCAAATACATGTACTTCACATCGATGATATTGATTTTTGAAAGTTGGATTATCCCCTATATTTCCAACACCATCATACCAAATGTCATCTATACAAACCCGATTAGCATATACTCCATCAGGTGGGATTGCCATCTCATTGGGCAATAAAAAGTTGATTGTTGGAAATCCTAATGTACGGCCTCGTTGATCGCCTTTTATGACGATACCTCTAAACTGGTATGGACGTCCGAGCCAAGCCGCCGCTTGTTCCATATGCCCGTCTTCTATAGCCTTACGTATATTCGTGCTACAAATAGGACCTTCTTCTGTAGATAGCAAAGGTTCAACAATGATATGAATCCCGTTTGCAGACAAACGTTCCCGCATTAACTGAGGATTGCCAGCCCCTTTGGCACCAAATGTAAAGTTAGTACCAATTGCGATACCTACAACATCTATATCACCACAAAGAGCGTCTAAAAATTCATCAGGTGACATATTGAATATGTCCAAATTCATAGGCAATCGTAAGATATAATCTACCTTTAGAGATTCTAAAATTTCATCCATAATATCGGCAGATAATACCCGTTTAGGAACATCTCCAGGTCGCAATATAGTCATAGGATGCGCACTAAATGTGACGAGAACTGTAACGGCATCATGCGCCTTAGCCTCTGCTATTGCATTACCAATGACCCGTTGATGACCACGGTGTACACCATCAAATGTGCCTAATGCGTATACGATTTTACGATTAATTTGACGTAATTCATCAAACGAGTGTAAATGTTTCATACTTATCCTTCAATAAAAATATTTTTGTCCACTTTAAGTGAATGTTTCGTTCGTTTTAGAATGCCTACAAACCCATGAGGTCCATAAGCTCTATACTTGTTAGATGGAATCGTATGAGAAAAGGCCTCTACGATTGGTAATTCCTTACCTTGTACCATCATCTTTAATTGTACACTATCTACGTCCACTTTTGAAAGATGAGATACCGCAATATCCGTAGGCAACAACAATTTTTCACCGTGAATCGTTAATTCCTCCGCTATATAGGCAGATTGAATATCAAAAGGCCCCACACAAGTTCTTGCCAAGGAAGTCATAGTCCCAGGAGTGCCTAAGTGAATACATATATCACGTAACAACGAACGAATATAGGTACCACCAGAACAGGTGACACGAATGGTAAAATAAGGAAAACCATAAGCTACCAATTCAATATTAGAAATCGTAATGGTTCGCATTGGTAACTCTACAGGTATCCCCTTACGTGCATATTCATAAGCCCGTATACCATTAATTTTTATAGCCGAGTACTTGGATGGGCGTTGCTCTTGTGTGCCAACAAATCTAGATAGCACTGATGATAGTTCATCCCATGTTGGCGGTATCAATCGTTTATTAATTGCAGAGTGATCCGCCAGTAATGTAACGCCACTAGTGAGATTCATATCATCGTCAGGTAATACCGGCTGTCCCGTACTATCTTCAGTGTCAGTAAAGGTACCAAATTTACATTCTGCTACATAGGTCTTATTAAATCCATCGGTGTATTCAATGAGACGTGTGGCCTTCCCCAAAAAGATAGGCAATACACCATAGGCCATAGGGTCCAATGTGCCACTATGACCAATTCGTTTTTCTTTTAAAATGCGACGACATATACCTACAGCATCATGACTGGTAATACCAGGAGGTTTTAAAAATGGCAGCACTCCATCCATTATTTGATAACCTCCAATAGACGAGACTTAGCCTCATCGATAGAACCTTCTATGGTACAACCAGCAGCACGTATATGACCACCACCGCCAAAATGATTAGCAATAGCATTCACATCTGTCCCCTTAGATCGAAGGCTGATACGCGTGCGATTTGGGCTTTCACCTTTCAATAAAATGGCCACATCAACAGTATCTACATTACGAATAATGTCGACGAATCCATCTGTATCGTCGCCTAATATAGACATAACCTCTGGAGATAGCTCGATAGTAGCAACGCGATTATCCTTATAAAAAGCAATGGTTTGCATTACCTGTTTCGTTAATTCAAGACGTGCTGCACTTACGGCCTCAATCGTTTCGGAAATGACATTAGGGCGAGCCCCAGCAGCGACACAACGGCTAGCCATTTTAAGTGTATTAGCTGTAGTATTACTAAATTTAAAGAATCCACAGTCGGTGGCAATCGCCATATAAAGAGCATTGCCCATAGACTCTGTAATAGGCCAATTCCATTGTTCGCACAAGTCCGTAATAATTTCACCAGTAGCCGCAAAATCAGATTTTAAATATAGATGATCTGCAAATTCTGAATTAGAAATATGATGATCTATATTAAAAATAGGTGCACTAAAGAGTGCACCTACGCGGCCAATCCGTTCATACGTGCTAGCATCTAATACCATTAGCATATCAACCTGTACAGGATGTGTTTCAAAATAGGCAACATCCTTAATTTGATCGATATACGATAAAAAGGAATATTTTTCAGGTATTACATCATCCACGACCATATACACAGTTTTGCCTTGTGCTACGAGAGCCTCATAAAAGGCAACCATAGAACCAATAGCATCGCCATCTGGTCGTACGTGGACAGTGAGCATTATAGAATTAGCTTCACACAGAGCCATGTGTAATTGATTAATTGTGATCTTACTCATGTTCTGTATCCTTTGTGTTAATTTGTTTCTTCATCCTTTTTGATTTCATTCAAAAGGGATTCAATATGCATGCTGTAATCCAAAGATGTATCCTTATCAAAGGTAATCGTTGGAATATGGCGCAATTTTAATACCTTGCCAAGCTCGGTACGCACATGGCCAGATGCATGTTTTAAAGCGATAAGAGTATCTTCTTTCTCTTTATCAGAACCAAACAAGGAAACATAAATCGTAGCTTCACGCAAATCACCTGTCACGTGGACATCGGTAACTGTAGTAAAGCCGATGCGAGGGTCTTTCAACCCACGCATCAACATTTGACTTACTTCTTGTTTGATGAATTCTTGTAATTTTCTTACACGAACATCACTCATAGTAACCTCCTAAATTTGAGGTGCAACTTCTTCCATCAAGTACGCTTCAATTACGTCGCCTTCCTTGATGTCGCGGTAACCTTCCAAGGAGACACCGCATTCGAAGGATGTGTTAACTTCTTTCACTTCGTCTTTGAAACGACGTAAGGAATCAACCTTACCTTCAAATACGACAATACCATCACGGATCAAACGTACTTCGGAATCGTTCGTAATACGACCTTCCGTTACATAGGAACCAGCAACGATGGCCTTAGGTGTGGAGATAACTTGACGCACCTCTGCACGACCAACGACAACCTCTTTAAATTGAGGTGCCAACATACCGCGCATAGCAGACTCAACGTCATTAATAGCATCATAGATGACACGATATGTACGTAAATCTACCTTTTCTTGTTCCGCAGCACGGCGAACATTTGCATCTGGACGTACATTAAAGCCCATTACGATTGCATTAGATGCAGATGCCAACATGATATCAGATTCGTTAATAGCACCTACGGCAGCATGAACGATAACGATACGAACTTCAGGGTTTTTAATACCTTCCAAGGATTGACGCAATGCTTCTACGGAACCTTGAACGTCCGCTTTAATGATAATGTTAAGGTCTTTTAACTCACCTTGTTGAATTTGGTTGAAGATATCATCCAATGTAACCTTGTGAGTAGCTTGTAATTCTTGTACACGTTGTTTAGCAATACGTTTTTCAGCGATTGTACGTGCTTCATTATCATCCATACCATGAATGATTTCACCAGCTTGTGGAACTTCGGAGAAGCCCAAGATTTCGACTGGCATAGATGGACGAGCAACCTTAACCTTTTCACCACGTTCATTTGTCATGGCACGAACTTTACCATATGCAGTACCAGCAAGAACTGTATCTCCTACGCGAAGAGAACCTTTTTGAACGAGCACTGTACATACAGCACCACGGCCCTTATCAAGTTGAGCTTCGATAACTACGCCATATGCTTTACGGTTAGGGTTCGCTTTTAATTCCATAACCTCTGCTACGAGCAAGATATTTTCGAGCAAATCATCGATACCTTGTTTTTGTTTAGCAGATACAGGAACCATGATAACATCGCCGCCCCACTCTTCTGGCAATAAACCATGTTCAGATAGTTGTTGTTTAACATGATCTGGATTAGCGCCTGGTTTATCCATTTTGTTGATAGCTACGATAATAGGCACATCTGCAGATTTAGCATGGTTAATAGCTTCAATTGTTTGAGGCATTACACCGTCATCGGCAGCTACTACGAGAACTGCGATATCTGTAGATTTTGCACCGCGTAAACGCATCGCTGTAAAAGCTTCATGGCCTGGTGTATCAAGGAATGTAATCTTATTGTCATTATAACGAACTTGGTACGCACCGATATGTTGTGTAATACCACCCGCTTCGCCAGCTGTTACATTGGTTTGACGAATTACGTCCAACAAGGATGTTTTACCATGGTCAACGTGACCCATGATAGTTACAACAGGAGGACGAGGTTTCAATGTTTCTGGTGCATCTTCAATTTCGATGATATCTGTAGGATCTTCTTCCGGTTCTACTTCTATTACGGTTACACCAAAATCTTCTGCTACGATAGTAGCTGTATCAACATCTACCTCTTGGTTAATGCTAGCCATAACACCTAAAAGCATCAATTTTTTGATGATTTCAGATACTTCACGGCCCATTTTTTCAGCCAATTCTTTTACTGTTAAAGGACCGCTTAATTCGATTTCCGTAGCGATTGCTTCTTGTGCTTTACGTTCTTCTTCCGCTTTATGTTGCAAGTATTGCTCGTTACGATGTTTTACCTTATTTTTCTTCTTTTGCATGGAAGTGGACAATAAGGATTGTGGGCGATTGTTACCTTTTTTATTTTTCTTATTGCGGCGATCATTGCCATTTTGTTGGTTACCGCCATTATTGTTGCGATTATCTACACGGCCATTGCGGTTGCGGTTATCTGCATTACTATTGTGACGGTTGTCATTTTTTTGACCTTGTTGACCATCATTCTTTTGGCCTTGTTGATTACCATTTGGACGATCTTGTTTTTGATGGTTACGACCATCTTGTTTTTGGCCATTATTTTGTTTTTTAGTAGGCTCATTAATTTGTACATGACGAACATTAGATTTCTTATCGTCATGTTTCTTATCACCATGTTTAGCCTCTTTTTTATGGCTCTGTTCTTTTGCTGGTTTATCTGTTTTTACAGCTTTATTAGGTGTTGCAGCTTTTTCATGTTTGCTTGGATTAGCAGGAGCAGCTGCCGCCTTTGTATCGGCCCCATTAGATTTACCACCTAATTGGTTTTTCACCACAGTATAACCTGCATCATCTACTGTATTAACGGCTTTTGTAACATTAAAATTATGTTGTTGCAAAATAGAAATAACCTGTTTACTTTCAACGCCAAATTCCTTAGCAATTTCATGTACGCGCTTTTTGGACATCTACATACCCCCTTCTTACTGATCAATCTCTTTTAGTAATGCTTTTGCAAATCCATCATCCTCTACGGCTACCACTACACGTACTTCTTTGCCTATAGCCGTACCTAATGTTTCTTTACTGCCGACTTTACGCAATGGGATATGATGTAATTCTGCTAATTGTATGTATTTCTTTTCATTATTGGCCGCACAATCACCTGCTAATAGAACAAGTTTAGGGGTTTTCTTTTTCATCGCTTTCTCTACGATGAAATCTCCGGAACTCAATTTTCCGGCCCGTTGTGCCAAGCCTAAGAGATTTAAAACTTTATCTTCATTCATATGCTGAAATTATTCATGACCTTCCAAATCGTGCTTCAATGCTTCATATACCTCTTTTGATACGGCATGCTTCAAAGAGCGTTCTAGTTTTTTACCCTTATACGCAGCCTCAAAACAGTCCATGGATGCACAGATATAAGCACCACGACCAGGGGCTCTACCAGTTCTGTCGATACTGATTGTCCCTTCTGGGCTTAGAGCAACACGCATTAACTCGCGCTTACTCTTTGGTTCACCACAGCCTACACAGGTGCGCATAGGTTGAGATTTGGTTTTCATTAGTCTTCGCTTTCCGCTGCTTCAGTACTTGTAAAACCTGTAAAAGGATTTTCTGCAGCTTGTGTTTCACTCTTAATGTCGATTTTCCAGTTTGTCAATTTAGCTGCTAAGCGAGCATTTTGACCAGCTTTACCGATAGCCAAGGATAATTGGTAATCAGGTACTACAACATAAGAAGATTTTTCTTCTTCACTAACATCTACAGAGATTACCTTTGCAGGACTTAAAGAGTTCGCAATATAAATGGCAGGATCTTCATCCCATTTTACAATGTCGATTTTTTCATCGTGCAATTCATCTACAATGTGTTGAACGCGTTGACCTTTAGGACCTACGCAAGCACCAACTGGATCGATGGATTCATCGCGGCTATATACGGCGATTTTAGAACGCATACCAGGTTCACGAGCTACAGATTTAAGTTCTACTACGCCTTCATAGATTTCTGGCACTTCTAATTCAAACAAGCGTTTTAATAGGCCTGGATGAGTACGGGAAATCATAATTTGAGGGCCTTTCGTCGTTTTCTTAACCTCTACGATATAGCATTTAATGCGGTCCCCTTCATGATATGTTTCTGTACCGATTTGCTCAGTTGGAGGTAAGATAGCTTCTGTTTTACCAAGATTGATATATACGTTTTTACCTTCAACGCGTGTAATAACACCCGTAATGATATCGCCTTCACGACTATAATATTCTTCGTATACAACACTGCGTTCAGCCTCTTTCAAACGTTGAATTAACATTTGTTTAGCTGTATGAGCTGCACTGCGACCAAAGTTAGCAGGTGTTACATCTGCTTCAACAATATCGCCAATTTCATAGCGTTTATCGATTTTACGAGCATCTAATAGGCTGATTTCAGTTTCTGGGAATTCTACAGTTTCTACAACTTGTTTCTTCGCCATTACCTTATAAGCACCAGTTTCACGATTCAATTCCACATACGCATCTGGATTAGAATGTGGTTCCTTACGATATGCTTGTAATAATGCAGCTTCTAGGGATTCAAAAATAACCTCAGGTGCAAAACCTTTTTGTTTTGTCAGCACCATAACTGCTTGAATTAATTCTTGACTCACTCGTATGCCTCCATATATTAAAAATCAAGATGTAATCGAATTTGTGCAATGGCAGAACGTTCAAATGTTACGCTTTCACCATTGATTGAAAATTCTATCGTTGTATCTGTAAAGCCTTGTAGTACACCCGTATATTGTTTACTGCCATTAATAGGTTTAAACAATTGGATATCTACATCACGGCCATTATAGCGAATGAAATCTTTATCCTTTTTTAGAACTCGATCAAGACCAGGAGAAGACACTTCAAGCAAATAATTTTCTGCAATAGGGTCTTTCTCATCGAGAGCTGCGCTCAATTTTTCACTGACCATTTGACAGTCATCCAAATCGACACCACCTGGTTTATCAAGGTACACGCGCAAATACCAATCCCGTTCTCGAACATAGTCGACATCGACTAATTCCAGATTCGTGCCAGCTATAACGCCTTCAACTACAGAGGATACAAATTCCTCTACGGCCTCTCTTTTCATAGCCATCGCCTCCTTATAACATACTACATATCGATTATATACGCTGTTTTCATCATACAATTTGATACAATTATATGACTAATTTCACCCAATCATAAACGAAAGAGTGAGCAAAAAATAGCCCACTCTTAAAAAAAGTTTATATAAAAGTCATGTATAGTATAGCATAATTCCGCTAAAATGTACAATTTAACCGCGTGAATTTAGTTCACACAGTATATTTTTTAAATGTTCAGATAGTACATGTTCCAAATCATCTAATGACTTAGCATCAAGATGATGATCAATTTCTGGATAATTTTGATACCGTAATTCTGCAAAGAATTCATCGCGATATTCATTATAGTACAACAGTAATCCTGTACATTCATCCATCTTTCGATATTCACCTATGATATAGGAACCATTAATCATGCGCACCGCATTTTTAGGTGTTATATCACGTACAAATCCTTCTAACTCAGCGGGCATAACAGCTTCATAATCCCAATTTTGTAGCCCCTTGCGCATATAGGTATAGGTAAAATTTTCTGCACTGTTGATTAGTAATTTTGAAAGCCCCTGAACACAACGTTCTTGTAGGCCTTGCCAATACGGTTCGAACTCTTGGCGCACAAAAGATATATCTACAAATGTGAACAAAGGCATCACTACATGCACGGTATAATCCTCTACCTCTTTATCGTAGAGAGCACACCACTTCCACCCTAAATCATTTTCATAGTGAAATAAAGGTAACGTCAACACGGCTTCACCTGCAGCTAATGTTTCTTGCGCTTTCACAATTTCATCGGGCCCTGTCACCTTGAGTTTAAAATTACCAATCTCCGGTGGCAACCAAGAATAGTCTAAAGACTTACAGGTTTCAATGATGTTCTCCATATAATGACTCATACCTTTCTTGATAGGTTAAAACGGTTTTAACATACATACGCGTTTCAGGAAATGGAATCGTATCAACCATGCCATTCCAATTTTTTTCCTTAATCCATGATTCTACATGTCCACGACCTGCATTATAAGCAGCTAACGCTTGCACTTCATCACCGTTAAATTCTTTTAATAAATACCCTAAATACCACGTACCTAGCTGAATATTTGTTTCTGGCTCTTTTAGCTGGCGATCTGTATAGTTACCATGTCCCATTTGTTGTGCTACCCAACGGGCCGTATCCGGCATGAGTTGCATTAGCCCAAGTGCCCCCGTCTCGGATTCCGCCGTATTCTTGTATTTACTTTCAGCTAAAATAACACTAGCCACCAACGATGGTGACACCTCTTCTTTTTCCGCAGCCGATACAACTACATCTCTATAATCAAAGGGGTATGCCGTATAGCGTGCTACAGGATCTTGCATATGGTTAAAATAAAACCATCCCAACACGACAACAGCCAACGCCGTTGCTGTATTTCGTTTCATACATCCTCCCCTTAATCCTAACCGTATATATTTTGAATCGATTCAATCTTATATATATTGATAATTATTTATTATACAACGGTAGTAGTTTCTCATGCCACAATTTTTCTAACTGAATATATAATTCATCAGGTGTACCATCATTATTAATGATGACATCTGCAAATGAGCGTTTATCATCTAATAACATTTGACTTTGAATACGCGCTAATGCGTCTTCTCTTGAATATTCATTACGCTCCATTAATCGGCGAACCTGCACCTCTGGCGATACATAGACAAGCCAAACCGTATCGAGTCGCTCATACCACTTACCTTCAATGAGAAGAGGAATATCATAAATTACGGCTGGAGCTTCTTCCTCTTCATACATAGCACTCAGTTCATCAATACGCTGACGAATGAAACCATGTAAGCAGCTATTTAACTGTAGGCGTTTTTCTTCATCGTGAAAGACGATACTACCAAGTGCTTCACGATTTAATCTACCATCATCGAGAATCACTGTATCACCAAATAATTCACGAATAGCAGCGAGTCCAGGCGTACCAAGGTCAACTACTTCACGTGCTACTACATCGGCATCAATATAAGGTACATTCTTCTTTTTAAAAAAATCTAGTACTGTACTCTTACCAGATGCAATTCCACCTGTTAAACCTATTTTTAACATATGTGCCTCCTGCATCTATCCTTCTACTCGAACGTTATATGTAAAATTTATTTTACAAGTGCCCAGTTTTCCGCATTATGTACATCGACGATAAGTGGAACATGTAATTCTACAATGGATTCCATGGTTTCCTTAAGCACCGTTTGAATAGCATCCAATTCATCGTTAACCACTTCTAGTACAAGTTCATCATGCACCTGTAATAATAAGCGGGATTTAAACGCCTTCTCCTCTAAAATGGATTCTACCTTGTTCATAGCGAGTTTAATAATATCCGCTGCAGTACCTTGTATCGGTGTATTCATTGCTGTACGTTCTGCGAAGGAACGACGATTAAAATTACGGCTATTAATATCTGGTAATTCGCGCATACGTCCAAACATGGTACGCACCTTACCGGTTTCATGGGCTTCTTGTACCATGTTATCCATATATTCCTTAACCTTCGGATAGCGGCTAAAATAAAGCTCAATATAGTTTTTTGCTTCTTGACGTGTAATGCCTAAATCACGAGACAAACCAAAATCTGAAATGCCATAGATAATGCCAAAGTTGATAGCCTTAGCATGAGACCGTTCTTCGCTGGTTACCTCATCCTGAGACTTGCCAAGCACTTCAGCAGCAGTAAATCTATGAATATCTTTACCATCGTTGAAAGCCTTAATTAATGCTTCATCACCAGACAAATGCGCCAAGATGCGGAGCTCGATTTGTGAATAATCGGCACTCACCAATGTATCAAAGCCTTCACCTGGATAGAACAATGCGCGAATTTCACGACCTTTTTCAGTACGGACAGGAATATTTTGTAAATTTGGATCTGATGAACTTAATCGACCAGTAGCTGTTACCATTTGGTTAAATGTGGTATGAATGCGATGCGTTTCAGGATTGATGAGGACCGCTAAGCCTTCACAATAGGTAGAAACTAATTTAGCTACGGAACGATAAGCCAAAATCTTCTCTACAATAGGGCTTTCATGACGAAGCATATCCAATACTTCTGCATCTGTAGAGTAACCTGTTTTCGTCTTTTTAATGACAGGTAAATTCATCTTTTCAAACAAGATAATGCCCAATTGTTTTGGAGAATTAATATTAAACGTTTCCCCTGCCAATTCATAAATTTCTTGCTGAACAGCTTCGAGTTCCACCTTGAATTTAACAGTTGTTTCTTCTAATTTTACAGGGTCAATATAAATACCATTTTTCTCCATAACTAATAATGTATGAATCAATGGCAATTCAATATTGTTATATAAATCCCATAAGGATTCGTCTTGCAATGCCTTAACAGCAGCATCGTCCATAGCAAGCAATGCTTTCACCATAGAGACGCATTCTACATCTACAATACCTGAAGCAATGGATGACACACTAAAACGCTCTGTTAAATAGAGATATCCATAATTGGTACGCGTTGGATCCAACAAATAGGCCATCAAGGATACATCGTGAATACGGGCCACGCCATTTTCATACAAACGGATTTGAGCCGGTTCATCGTGGCAAAGAACCTCCATCAATTCCTTGCTTTGCGTCGTTACAACCGTTTTCGCACCATTTAATGCATATAATAGTAAATCATTATGAGAACCATCTAGCTTGATAATGCTTTCACCATTGTTAATGAAAGCAGATGTAATCGTACGGAACGGGGCCTTGCCGTCTGTGATGATATGAACGCCAATTGTTTTCTCTGTATAAAATTCTTCAGTAAGAGCAGATGCATCTAAGAGATCTTCGATTTTAATCTCTTCGGCCATACTAAAGAGTCCACCAAAATCCTCTGTATCGCTACCTTCTGCGCCCATCACGCTAGCCAAACGAGGTGTCAATTTAGTAAAACCTAAGGTTTCAAACATCGGTTTTACTTCGCCAAGGTGGAAATTCTGTACAAATTGATCGAGCGTATAGGACAAGTCCATGTCAGTCTTGATGGTAGCCAATTGACGAGATAAGAAGGCTAACTCTTTATTTTCGACAAGACGTTCTTTTAATTTCTTGCCAGAAATGTTATCGATATTCTCATATACAGACTCTAAATCACCGTATTCATTAATCAATTTAAGAGCTGTTTTTTCACCAATCCCTGGAACGCCTGGAATATTATCGGAAGAATCGCCCATAAGCGCCTTCATTTCGATAACCTTATCTGGGCCATAGCCATATAATTCAGACATATTATCCAAGGTAACTTCAAGCATGTCTGAAATACCTTTTTTTGTTAAGAATACATGACTGTAGTCAGTAACAAGCTGTAAATTATCGCGGTCACCAGTAATAATTTGCACTGCTAAATCAGAAGATCCAAATTTCTTAGACAAGGAACCAAGAATATCGTCCCCCTCATAACCTTCCTCTTCAATAACACAAATGCCAAGAGCCTTCAACACATCTTGAATCAAACTAAATTGAGGACGTAAATCCTCTGGTGCATCAGGGCGATTACCTTTATATTCACTATACATTTCCGTACGGAACGTTTGACGACCTTTATCAAAGGCTACAGCAATATAATCAGGATTAATTTCCTCATAGAGTTTAATGAGCATCGTCAAGAAACCATATACCGCATTGGTTGGCGTGCCAAGAGCAGACTTCAACGGAGGAAGCGCAAAAAAGGCACGGAATAACAGGCTGCTGCCATCTATAATCATTAATTTTTTCATAAGTACACCTCGCTTAATCATATGTTTCATTATAGCATATTGAGGCGTAATAAAATTGATTTTTCATCGTTTAGAGCCATGTAAAAATATATGTAATAAGCATTCTTGCTTAAGAAGAATGGGAACACGGGTGACCTAAAGCTTCCACCGGCCGGGTCTGTCTACGGCCTGCGGCCTTCGCAGGGCCAAAGTCAGCTTTAGGCCACCCGTGTTCCCCCATATCAAGCATTTAAAACATATATACATATATTTTTACATTCTGCTTCTACGATATATAAAAAATCAATTTTATTAATGCTGGGTACAAGGAAAAAGGACGCTTTTGGGCGTCCTTTGGGTATAAAAAAAGCCCATCATCGATGGGCTTTGGCTCTATAAAATTATAAAGCGTTTACTTTAGCTGCAAGGTTGGATTTTTTGCGAGCTGCAGTGTTTTTATGAAGTACACCTTTGGAGGCTGCTTTATCAATTACGCTAGTAGCTTGAACAAGTGCTTGTTTTGCTTCTTCTACTGCGCCTGCTTGAACAGCTTCAACGGTTTTACGAGCTGCTGTACGGATTTGAGATTTCACAGCGGCGTTTTTCGCACGACGTTCAGCATCCGTTTTTACGCTTCTAATACTGGATTTAATGTTTGGCAATTGAGTCACCTCCTTAAAAATCGTTTCTTATACCTGAATGATTATATCATACAAGATATTGTGACGCAAGGATTATATTACACAATACGACTATTTCATAATATCTTTTAAAAATGATGCGCCTACTGCATATGGTGAAAGTCCAAAGTTCGCCAATACGGTTTGTCCTATATCACCAAAACTATGGCGTAAACCTAAATCGATAGACCCTTTCATACTTGGACTATAGGCAAGTAATGGAACGTGTTCACGCGTATGGTCTGTGCCATGCCATGTAGGATCATTACCATGGTCGGCTGTAATGATAAGCAAATCATCATCTTTCAATAATGGCAATAATCCACTCAATTGATAATCGAAATCTTCGATAGCACGTTTATAGCCTTCTACGTTACGGCGATGACCATATAGACTATCAAACTCTACAAGGTTTACCATCATGAGGCCACTTTCAAAGGAGGAACCTAATAAGTAAGGTACCACATTCATGCCGTGAGCATTCGATTTCGTTGGATAGCTTTCATCCCATCCAACATGAGCATAGATATCGCCAATTTTGCCGACGGCCACCGTAGGAATTTGAGCAGCTTGTAATTCCTGTTGCACCATGCGTTGTTCAGGCATGCGGCTATAGTCATGGCGATTCGAGGTGCGCACAAAATGGCCTGGTTTACCTATAAACGGACGAGCTATGATACGTCCTACATAATAATCACCAACGCATACTTTGTTGCGTGTAATTTCGCACATACGATATAAATCCTCTAGAGGAATCACATCTTCGTGTGCTGCAATTTGGAACACAGAATCGGCAGAAGTATACACAATAGGTTTCCCCGTTTTCATGTGCTCTACGCCGAGACGCTCGATGATTTCAGTACCAGATGCCACCTCATTACCAAGATACCCATAACCAGTTTCTTTGGTAAATGTATCCATTAACTCCTTAGGGAATCCATCATAAAATGTTGGGAATGGCACCGTCACAGGATGCCCCATCATTTCCCAATGACCACTAGTTGTATCCTTCCCTGTGCTGACTTCCTCCATTTTCCCATAAGCACCCATAACAGGTGTTTCATCGGTCTTAATATCCGCAATATTTGCCAATCCTAGAGAACGCAATGTAGGACAATGAATCAAACCTGCAGTTGCTTCGATATGACCTAATGTATTAGCCCCTTCATCATTAAAATTTGCCGCATCTGGGGCATGACCAATGCCAACAGAATCCATAACTAATATAATGATTCTTTTATACATAATAACTCCTATTGTAATATTCAGCTAAAATATTACATGCTATACTACTATTAAGAGCCAAGTAACGTGAGTTAGGGAATAAAAACGCCTAACGTATGAGGTATCCTACCACCTCAACACGTTAGGCATCATCATATTTCCGTATTTTAGATGAGCCTAACGCTAACAGTACGTTATTTGGCTCTCTTTATGTGTTCATTATACTATATATTATTTTTTTAATAAAGTCCTATTTAAGATATGGCATAGCAAGCATAAGTGCTGCCAATGATTTACTATCCTTAATTTGTTCTGCCTTAATAGCCTCTAACAATTCAGGCAATGTATAGTATTCAAGTTCTACATATTCATCAGGGTCCCAATGGGTTTCACCCATTGTAAGGTCTTTGGCTAAGTATAGATGTAATACTTCATTACAGAAACCAGGACTTGTAGCAATGGTACCTAATGAAATCCATTCTTTAGCGCGGTAACCAGTTTCCTCAGCTAATTCACGTTTTGCACAGTTAATAGGTTCTTCGTTAGGATCTAGTTTACCAGCTGGAATTTCAAGCAAAGGTTGTTGTAAAGCATAACGGAATTGACGTTCCATCACGATTTTCTTATCCTCTGTAACGACAACGATGGCAGTTGCCCCTGGATGATGTACAACTTCACGCCACGCATCATTACCATTTACATCAGCTATATCGTAGGTAACTTTGATTAATTTACCATCAAACATCATTTCGCTAGATTTTTGTATTTCTTTGCTAATTGCCATAATAGCCTCCTTGTTATTTTTATACCTATCATGATAACACAAGAGAAAGTAAATAAATATATTATAAATATAAAAAGTTACCCACCGGCTTAGCCGGTGGTTCTTCTTTTCGCCTATAAGGCGAATGATACTTGCCGCGCGTGGGAGCGCATATCGATTCGTCATCTGCAATCTAATACTAACTACCAGTTAAACGGGTCTTGAAAGTCTAAAACTAATTGCTCTGACATCTCATCTTGCTTTAATTGATTCGAAATATACTCCGCTATCTTTTTCTCATTTTTACCGACTGTATCAACGTAATATCCTCGACACCAAAATTGCCAATTTCGGTATTTGAATTTCATATTCCCCCATTTCTCATATATCATTAAACTACTTTTACCTTTTATAAATCCCATAAATGATGAGACTGACATTTTAGGTGGAATTGCTACTAATATATGAATATGATCTGGGCATGCTTCTGCAGACAAAAGCTCTACAATTTGCAGTTTAATTTAGTATGTGCTAGACTCTGATTGTCATACATTATATGACCTCCTTTAGGGTCTTAATTGCAGTTGACGGACCGCAATCTAATCTTACCCTAAAGGAGTAACTTTTCGAAGACACAACGCTAAAGCTTTTACTGAACCCCCGGACTATCCGGGGGGTTTCTATATACAAAAAGGTGACAATTTATTTTAATATAAATTGTCACCTTTGATAAAATTGAAAATCATTAAAAATAATTATTCTATAAAGATTTTTTTAATTGTTCTAATTTATCAATTGTAAAACCTAAAAGACTTTTTGCAGTTTTTTTAGTAACTCTAACTAATTCTTCTTTATAATACTCATTAGAAAATTGTTCATATTCATCATTATTAACTTTAACCTCATGACTTTCTACCATTTTCTTCTTGTTATTGATAATATCAATTGCTTTAGTGTTCCCTAGCGATGCAGCTTTTTCCAACCAAAAGCTTGCATTCTGCTCTCGTTCTTCAATTGACCAGTGAATCCCCATGTACACTATATCGGAATCTATATTTCCACTTGATTCATCTTTTAATTTAGATGTAATCTTAGATAACTCATCTAGGATATTACGTAATTCAGTCTTTTCTTCATCACTATCTAACTTATTATCATCTATAGGCTCTGAATCATACGAATATCTATATTTTATCGAAAATCGTTTAAGTTCAGTTATAGCTTCATAAATATTAATACATACATCTGAGTTTTTAATTTCAAAACCTAACTTATTATCATAATAACAAAAATCAGACTTCTCATCAAAAAGGTTTTCTTCAACTAATAAATTATATAATTTAGGTTCAGTATAATAACCAATTTCTAATATTTTATAATAATTTAAATCCGATAACCTCCCACTTAATAAACTTAGAGCTATCATTCTTTTTTCATCATCGATTAAATTAGCATAGGCACTATTATCTGATATTATCCAATCTAACCACTCTAAGCATTCCTTTGATGGTTCATAGATATCTTCATCACATAATTCATTTAAAAAATTTGATACATTTGCACGTTGAAAGCCAGAAGTTAACAATTCATTAATTAATTTTATACGCTCTTCTTTGTCTACAACATATGAAACAATATATTTATCAAATAAACTACCTTTTAGCATTCCTAAAACATTATCACCATAGGCTCCAGGAATGTTAAATTTATTCATATACTCATCAGCCTTAATTCCAACAAAATCTATATCTAGATATTCAGAAATTTCTCTGATTTTAATATTGTCATCTTCATCTAAATGGAATTTATTCATTATATCTTACCCCTTTTTTGAGATGTTTTTTCAAGCCTTTGATTGAATTATTTAAATAGACTAATCCATACACTCATATAGCCTATAGTTTTATAACTTCAAAATATCACCAATAAATATAATAATTAATGAGCCCACATTTCAATATAGTATAAATATATTGAAATGTGGGTCTGCATATAAAACTATAAAATTATTATTTCATCTCTACAACTGAAATTATCTCAACTCCATGCAAACTATTAGCATATCTTGATTTAACTTGATTTCTAGCATCACTACTATTAGATGCATTAACAGTTGTCCCATTAACACCATTTCTCGAAGAAGATTTAGGATCTGATTTAATTCTAAATTTCACTTGATATCTCTTTGACATAATAACCTCCTAAGAAATTATAGAATTCAAATATTCATACCCAGAAAAAATTTGTTCTAACGATGTACGAATACGTACAACTTGACTATCCTTTAATGATGCTATTTTTTGAATTTCCTTTAAATATTTTTCCTCATCTTTATCTATAACTCCATCAACCATCATTAATGCAGTAATTTCGATGTAAATTTTTCTAAGAGTCTCTATAGCTTTAATAGATTTTAAATCCTCTAAAACTTGACTTTGAGTTTTTGACGGCTTATAGCTATTAATTTTTATTCCCATTTCGGAACCATATTGATCCATCATAACTTTTTCATTAGGATCTAACTCACCATTAGCGTAACAAGCATTAAGCGCCAATTCTAAAAATAGTTCTTTTTCAACATTAGTCAAAGTATTTAAATACATACTTTACTCCTTTCAATTATAATTCACAAAACCATATACATGCATTGACTTTACCGATAAAATATTTATAGTTATATCTTAGCAAATATTATCAGTTTCTTTAATTTCACCATTCTTTTTTAGGTCACTCTCTTTAGCTTTTAATTTAGCTTGTATACATGGTGGGATTTCAGATTCATCAGTTTCTTTAATTTCACCATTCTTTTTTAGGTCACTTTCTTTAGCTTTTAATTTAGCTAGTATATGTGGTGGAATATCAGATTCATCAATTTCTTTTATGGTCTTTCTTCCTTTCTCACCATTTTCCTCATCTCTAATTTTTTTATAACAATCTTCACAGTATATTTTATCATCATAAAGATGATAATCTACATCAATTTTACTACATTGAGAACATCTAAATTTTGAAACAGCATCATACTTAATAACTACATGATTAAATTTTTGATCAAAACTAAAAGGTTTCAATACATCATTAGAATAGTCAGACTTATAATTTTTAAAAAAATAGTATGTTTGTTCTTCACTCTCCATATAAAAAATATTTTGTAACTCACTTAAACGTATATAGTCATAATCAATATATTTTTGTAATTTTTTATTGATATTATCGATATTGAAACAATATTGATTTAAATTATACTGACTATATTTACATTTTATAATTTCTAATTCTTTAAAAACTCGTTCTAAAATTGACTCTGATTTAATATAAATAAAATCTTTTATGAATTCTATTTTTGAAGCTTCTCCTTTATAATAATCTGATAACCAATTATCTAAATCAAATTTAAAAACTCCGTATTCAGATGATAAATCAGAAATTTTCTTATATAAGACTCCATATGCTTCTACATTAAGTAAATCCTCATAATTCACATCATAATAGTAATACTCATCATTCAATACTTTAGATTTTAAATCTATTTTGATCGTTAATTCATTAAATAAATCATTCTTACAAAATTGAAAAATTATATTTTTTATTTCTGAAGTCTTATCATCTTTATTTAAGTAAGATTTTTCCAGAAACTGCATCAGTTCTCGTTCAGAAACAATATTATCACTATCTATTTTACTTATTATAAAGTCTTTTAATGTTGATAAAATCTCTTCTTTTAATTGATTATAATAATTGGCATCTACTATTATGTCTTTTGATTGTTCAATTTCAACAATATTATTATCTTCTTCATTTTTAAATTTCAATAAAGAGTCTTGTAGAATATCATCATATTTTTTATTAATTACATATTTAGTGATAAAGATATCTTCATAATTAAGCTTATTTTTAATTTGATAGATAAAAGAATCAATAATAAAATATTTCTTATCAGTGAATTCAGAATGTATATATTTTTCTAAACAATTTCTAATTTCTAATTTAATACTATGGTTTAAAACTAGCCAATAAACCAGAAATCCTAATATTGATATGGGATTAAAACTTATCGCTAATAATATACTTGGTATTAACACTAATAGAGTTAAAAAAGGCTTCTTTTTTATCATATAAAAAATATTATAAACAGCTACACCAATGGACATAACCCCTAATGCAAGTGCACCAAATGCTAAGAAAGCAAGATAGGCAACAACTATTGCAGCTATAATAAAAAGTATAATTGACAACATAACTAATAACTTCCATTCTTTAATTTTACACAATACGCTTTATTGACTTGATAAAATTCTTCTAGCGACATTTTTTTAGCATAGTATTTATAATATGATTTATTAACATTACAAAAAACAGGGCGCCTATCATAAATCATACACAAATTAGTTTCCTGATTTAAATACTTACATTCACCATTTTTATTTGTTAAAAATTTGAATCCTGGTACACGTCCAACATTTCTACAGCATAAACCACATTGATCACAATCAAATTCCATTACTTTCATAACTCTGGTGCTTTTACTTCAAAACTAATATATGGATTGACTTTTAACTCTTTTAATGATTCAGGCTTCAAAAAACGAATATCTCTTAACATATTATCGGTTGAAACTTTAACCCATTCCTCACAGTCATTTTTAAAATATAATTCCATAGAAATAGAAAACATTTTATCAGAGAATAATGAGAACTTTAATTCACCGGCAATAAATTTTAGCCCTTTTTTCAAGTGCATCATTATGACTTCATCGGTCTTTTTTGAACACATCATAGCAATTTCATCTAATGTTCTCGTCTTTACAAAAAGACCAAATTTTTTTATTAATACATCTGCAAAGGCCTCAGTCAACTTAATTTTACTTTCTATTTGATCCACTACATCATTTTCAATAGCAGGCATATCTTTCTTTTCCATATTAATTCTCCATTTCTAACATTAACTCGTCTGTAATATCTGCTTCTTTTTGAGCTATTTTTGCACGAATATGAGGAGGCACTTCACTTTCATCTATTGTTCTGGTAGTAGTTTCTTCAATCCATTGTCCATCCTCCTTATAATAAAGTTTGTTCATAATTCTAGCTAATGCCTTTGCACCTTCACAAATTAAGTCGCCAACAAACATAAATTCATAAGGCACAAATGCACGCACAGACTCCCAAGCGGATACGAGTTTAGGAATAAAATCTTTAACCCAATTAACTATTGAATCCCAATTTGCAACAATTACAGCGCCTCCGATTATTAATCCGGCTGCTATTAATACTGGTAACATATTCTCCTCCACACATAAATATTTAATAAAAAACTACTAATCAGCTACATGATTACTTGAATGATTAGCTGACTTATCTAACTGTGAACGTACATAATCTTCGCTTACTTTACGTTTAGTTACTGTAACATCATGACCTTTATTATCAATTTTACTTTGTAAAACTAATTTTATTTCATCTTCTAAATCCGATGTATTGATTACACTTTTTTCCTGTCTGGCCACTTTAAATGCACTTTTCAAAGTGATATTTGATATATCACTTCCTGATAAATTATCATATTTGTTTGATATATAATCTATATCAATATTAATAGGAGCTTCTTCCGGCAAATATAACTTCCAAAGAGCTTTTCGAGCTTTATAATCTGGAAGAGAAAATTTTATATGAGTACCAATCCTACGCATAAATGCACTATCTATATTTTCAATAAAATTAGTAGCAAAAATAATATAGTCCTGATAATCATTTAATAACATCAATAATACAGAACGTGTTTGATTAACACTTACATCAGTCGCACTTTTCATATTATCAACACGCTTACTTAAAATAGCATCCGCTTCATCAAAAAAAATAATAGCATTATACTTTATAGCTGCCGCAAATACCTTTTTAATGTTTTTAGGTGTTTCACCAACAAATTTCGATTCTAAGTCAGCATAATTTACAATTAAAATCTTTCTACCCAAACAATTAGCAATAGCATGCGCAGTCATTGTTTTCCCTGTTCCAGGTGGGCCATATAAATTAATACCCATTCTTTTAGAGAATTTATGTGTTTTATCAAAGCCCCATTCTTTAAACACTAACTCTCTATAATTTATAAATTCAGTGAAATCATAAATTTGTGACTCTGTCTCTTGTGATAGAATGATATTTTCAAAAGAATATTTAGGATTTTCTGCAACATATAATTCACTTATTTCGCTAGACTTATCTTGGTCTAGCTGAATAGCACTCATTTTAGAATTATCTGTTTCAAAATTATCTCCTCCATTTATATTTTGTGTTACAATCCGTTTCCCTATCGCCATATTTCACTCCCCATTTACATTAAATATTTATCATTACTTTCTTGTTATATTAGCATAGATTTATTACGCTATATTTAATTTTTCATTAATTCTTCATAAATTTATTCATCTCAGTTTCATGAAGAGCTTTCTATATTTAAAGCTAAAATATATTATCTTAAGTCGATTTTAATTCATATTAATACCTCTTTAATCCTTTGACAGCCCATTCTGCATGTAATCGATCATAGCGATCACCAAAATCCTCATCTTCTCTTGGAACATCAAATTCTGCTTTTTCAATTTCTGCTTTAATGTCTTCTACTGTGATGATGTTTTCTTTTAAAGTTTTCATAGCTAATCTCCTCATAACACAACTAAAAACAATAAGTCTTATGGATTAACTTTAGTATATCGAAGCCTATACGTAATTTTTTACACACAAAAAGCCGCCCAACATAAGTTGAGCGGCTTTCACCATTCTATTCAGAATTGTATGTAGTTTACATAGTCCCAGTGCTACCGATACCACCTGTACGTACGCCTGTAGCATCATCATCATTGGTGATAAGGTATTTAGAGAAAATGCCTTGCGCAACGCGTTCGCCTTTTTCAAGGGTAACAGGTTCGTTGCCAAAGTTTAGGAGAGCAATCATGATATGACCTTCGTTCTCCTCATTGTTGTAGTAATCACTATCGATGATACCAGTACTATTCACAAGTGCTAGTTTGCGTTTAATGGCCATGCTAGAACGGATGTGTATAGCAAGGTATTCGTCGTATGCCATGAAGGCCTTAAGGCCTGTCGGCACGAGAACTACTTGATTTAGTTCTAATGTAACAGCTTCAGCGCATTCAATATCATAGCCTGCGCTTTCTGTGGTTTTACGTGTTGGTAAATTGATATTTTGTTCTTCAAAAGCAGAAACTACTTCAAAGCCACGAATATCCATGTAACACCTCTTATTTCAAACAATCTTTACGGGACAAGTTAATACGGCCTTGTTTATCAATTTCGATAACCTTAACCATAATTTCGTCGCCTACATTTACAACGTCTTCTACATTTTCAACGCGTTCTTTTGCAAGTTTGGAAATATGTACAAGACCTTCTTTACCTGGTAATACTTCTACGAAAGCACCAAAGGCCATCAAGCGAGTTACTTTACCAAGGTATACTTCACCTACTTCAACCTCTTTAGTAAGGTTTTCGATGATTTGTTGCGCTTTTGCAGCACCTTCTTGGTCTACAGAAGCGATGAATACAGTACCATCATCTTCGATGTCAATTTTTGCACCTGTTTCGTCAATGATGCTACGGATTACTTTACCGCCAGAACCAATTACGTCACGGATTTTATCTGGATCAATTTTCATTGTAATAATGCGTGGCGCATATTGGGACATTTGTTGACGAGGTTCAGCAATGGTATCTAACATAATGCCCATGATGTGCATGCGACCTTTATGAGCTTGTTCCAATGCTTCGTGAAGAATTTCACGAGACAAACCAGAAATTTTAATATCCATTTGGATGGCAGTTACACCCTTAGCTGTACCAGCCACCTTGAAGTCCATATCGCCAAGAGCATCTTCCATACCTTGAATATCTGTTAAGATTGTGTAGTGTTCACCTTGTGTTACAAGACCCATTGCAATGCCTGCCACAGGAGCTTTAATAGGTACACCAGCATCCATCAAGGACAATGTGGAACCACATACGGAAGCCATGGAGCTAGAACCATTGGATTCTAATACTTCAGATACTAGACGCAATGCATATGGGAATTCTTCTTCGCTAGGAATGACAGGTACCAATGCGCGTTCTGCCAAAGCACCATGACCGATTTCACGGCGTCCAGGACCACGGGAGGAACGAGTTTCCCCTACGGAGAAGGATGGGAAATTGTAGTGGTGAATATAGCGTTTTTCTGTTTCTAAACCGATGCCATCAATTGTTTGTTTTTCAGACAATGGCGCTACAGTAGCTACGTTCAATACTTGAGTTTGACCACGTGTGAATAGTCCAGAACCGTGTGTACGAGGCAATACACCTGTACGACAAGAGATTGGACGAACTTCATCAAGTTTACGGCCATCTGGACGGATTTTTTCAACAGTGATCATATGACGAACGATTTCCTTCGTCATAGCATCAAATGCTTTATTTACATCAGCTAAGTTATCTGGGTAGATTTCCGCGAAGTGTGCTAATACGTCTTCACGTACTTCAGTTTCTTGTGCATCGCGTTGTTGTTTATCTGCACAACGAACGGCTGCGTCAAGTTTATCGTGACCATATGCGCGAACTGCATCAGCGATTTCAGCAGGTACGTCTTTGCTTTCGAATACGCGTTTTTCCTTGCCTACTTTAGCTTTTACATCTTCTTGGAATGCAACGATTTTCTTAATTTCTTCGTGAGCAGCCATAATAACTTCAAGAATGGTTTCTTCCGGAACCTCTTGAGCACCACCTTCAACCATAAGGATAGCATCTTTTGTACCAGCTACTACGATATTAAGGTCAGTTTCTTCTAATTGTGCTTTTGTTGGGTTAACGACAAATTCACCATTTACACGACCCATGCGAACGCCAGCAATTGGGCCAGCCCATGGAATATCGGAAATAGATAATGCTGCAGATGCACCAATCATACCACAGATAGCAGGATCACAATCTTGATCTACGGACATAACTGTAGCTACAACGTGTACTTCGTTACGTACACCTTTATCAAATAGTGGACGAATAGGACGGTCAATCAAACGGCTATTTAAGATAGCAGATTCAGGTGGACGTGCTTCACGTTTAATAAAGCCACCTGGTAAACGACCAATAGCATACATTTTTTCTTCATAATCTACTGTAAGTGGGAAGAAATCGATATCCTTCGCCTCTTTAGAACCTGTAGCGGTAACGAGTACGCGTGTATCGCCATAACCAACCATTACGGCACCGCCAGCTTGTTTTGCAAGTTCCCCAGTCTCGATCGTAAGCGTACGACCAGCTAGGTCCATTTGGAATTGTTCCATTCCTATTCCTCCTAAAAATCTTCTTATATGTATACCTTCTAATTATATATCAATTAAAGCTAAATAGCCAATTCAAAATAAAAAAGCCGTCCTTTAGGACGGCTAATTTTATTATTTACGAAGACCAAGGCGTTCAATAAGGGAACGGTAACGTTCGATATCTTTACGACGAAGGTAGTCAAGCATGTTACGGCGTTGACCAACCAATTTCAACAAACCACGACGGGAATGATGGTCTTTTTTGTGTTCTTTCAAGTGTTCAGTTAAGTATGTGATGCGGCTTGTCAAAATCGCAACTTGTACTTCTGGAGAACCAGTGTCACCTTCATGAGTAGCGTATTCTTTAATTACTGCTAATTTAGCTTCTGTAGTTAACATTAATGTTACCTCCTAAAAAAATAATAATCCCGATAAGCTTAAGTAACCGTTGGAGATTCGAATACTTCGCTTACGATATGTCTTATGACTTAGTTAAGTATACAGTATAATCCCCATAGTGTAAAGGTTTTCATGAAAAAAGAGAGGATAATATCCCCTCTTTTTTAGACCATATTATTTAGATACTTATTTTGAACCGAGCATCATACGGTCGCTTAACGCACCTTCGCCAGCTACTTCAAATTTTTGTAACAAATCAGCAACTGTTAATTTTTTCTTTTCTTCCCCTTTTACATCATAGATGATACGACCAGCGTCCATCATGATAAGACGATTACCAAAGCGCAATGCATCACGCATGTTGTGCGTAATCATAAGGGTTGTTAGATTATGTTCTGAAACAAGTTTATCTGTTAATTGTAATACATTTTCAGCTGTCTTAGGATCAAGTGCTGCTGTATGTTCATCCAAGAGTAATAAATCAGGACGAAGCATAGTAGCCATAAGCAATGTAATGGATTGGCGTTGACCACCAGATAATAGGCCCATCCGTGCAGATAGACGGTCTTCAAGGCCTAGACCTAATAGTGCAAGGCGTTCTTTAAAGAATGCTTGTTCGCTATCTTTAAAAGCCCATTTAAGACCTAAGTTTTTACCACGGCGCATCGCAAGGATCAAGTTTTCTTCGATTTGCATATTGCCTGCTGTACCAACCATAGGATCTTGGAATACACGGCCGATATATTTAGCACGTTTGTATTCTGGCATTTTTGTTACATCAATATTATTGATGGTAATACTGCCTTCATCGACAGGAAATACACCAGCGATGGAGTTTAGCAATGTACTTTTACCAGCACCATTACCACCGATTACGGTACAGAAATCGCCTTCTTCTAAGCGAAGGTCGATGCCTTGTAGTGCAGTTTTTTCATTAATTGTGCCCTTAAAGAAGGTCTTTACCATATTTTTTACTTCTAACATAGTTTCCTCCTTAACGAGCTAACCATTTGGCTTTCAATGTAGGCAAAGAAAGCGCGATGGCAACAAGAATTGCAGTGAATAATTTTAAATCGTTTGGTGGCATACCCATATAAAGTACAGCAGCGATAACGATACGATATACGATGGAACCAAGTACTACAGCAATGAGGCTACGAACAAATGATTTTGTACCGAATACAACCTCACCGATAATAACGGATGCCAAGCCGATTACGATGGTACCAATACCCATGCCTACGTCGGCAAAGCCTTGGAATTGACCAATAAGCGCCCCGGACATACCAACGAAACCATTGGAAATTAATAGGCCAAGAACGATCATATTATCTGTGTTCACGCCTTGGGCGCGAATCATTTGAGGGTTAACGCCTGTTGCACGTAATGCGGTACCAATTTCAGTACCGAAGAACCAGAACAGTAATAAACATACAACAACAGCTACGATAACACCAACAATAGCAGCAGACCACATATTTGGTGTATGAAGCACGCTACCAATAATTGTATAAATTGTATCCATACGAAGTAAGGATACGTTGGCTTTCCCCATAATATGAAGGTTAATGGAATATAAAGCAATCATCGTTAAGATACCAGCTAACAATGCAGGAATCTTTAATTTTGTATGGATCCAACCTGTTACAGCACCGGCAGCCATGCCACCTACGCCAGCAATCAAGATAGAAAGAATTGGGTTCATACCAGTTGTAATCAAGATGGCGGAAATGGCCGCCCCCATTGGGAATGTCCCTTCAACAGTCAAGTCGGCCACATCAAGAACGCGGAATGTAATGAATACACCGACCGCTAACAAGGACCACAAAAGGCCTGTTGTTATGGTGCCTACCACTAAATCTAACATCAAAATCTCCTCTTTTATTTCATATCTTTACGAAGTGCATCAGGAATTGTGATACCTAATTTTTTAGCACGTTCTTCGTTGACAGTCAATTTAATATCCTTTTGCGTTTCAATAGCCATATCGCTAACTTTTGCTTCGCCAGAAAGAACTTTAGCTGCCATCAAACCTGTTTGATAACCCAATTTATAGTAATCTACAGAATATGTTGCTACACCACCAGTCATTGTCATACCTTCATCAGCTGCAAATACTGGAATTTTAGCAGCATCTGTAATTTGTGCTAAGTTAGCCATAGCAGATGCTAATACATTATCTGTTGGTGTATAAATAGCTTGTACATCTTGATTTACAAGATTTGTTGCTGCTTGTTGAATATCATTTACGTTGGAAACTGTAGCTTCTACAACTGTAATACCTTTTGTAGCAGCATAGGCTTTCATTTTTTCAACTTGTAATTGGGAATTAATTTCAGAGGATGTGTAAATCGCACCAATACGTTTAACATTTGGAACTAAAGCGATGATAAGATCTACCTCTTTTTCAACAGGTGTCATATCAGAAGTACCAGTTACGTTGCCACCTGGATGTTCGTTAGATTGAACAAGTTTAGCTGTCACATAATCTGTAATAGCTGTCCCCATAATTGGTATATCATGAGATGCATTTGCCATCGTTTGAGCCGCTGGTGTTGCGATTGCTAATACTAAATCCTTTTTATCAGATACAAAACGTTGTGCAATACTATTCAAATTAGATTGGTCAGCTTGTGCATTTTGTTGGTCGATTTTAATGTTTTCCCCATCTTTAAAACCTTTAGATGCAAGACCATCTACAAAGCCTTTATTAGCAGCATCAAGGGATGGATGTTCTACTAATTGAATAACGCCAATTTTCTTTTGGTCACTAGTAGTAGTATTGGAACCACAACCAGCTACCATTGCCATAACAGTGATGGCACTAAGTGCCACTGCAATACCTTTTTTCCAGTTCATGTGTAACTCCTTACCAGTTAAGTACTAAATCATAGTTGCTTTGTTCATCAAATCCTCTGGTAAGGTGATGCCCAATTTTTGTAATTTATCTTTATTTACAACTAATTTGAATTCTTTTTGCATTTCAATCGGCATATCTTCGACTTTAGCTTCACCAGTTAGCACCTTAGCCGCCATCAAGCCAGTTTGGTAACCAAGTTTGTAGTAGTCTACAGATAAGGACATAACCGCACCACCTTTTACGTGGTTATCTTCACCGCCGAATACAGGAATTTTTGCAGGATCAGTAATCGCTACAAGATTGCTCATAGCAGATGCTACCACATTATCTGTTGGTACATAAATGGCATCAACACGTTGAGATACAAGGTTTTGTGCCGCTTGTTGAATATCGTTTACATTGGAAACAGTAACCTCTTCAACCTTAATGCCCTTTGTCGCTGCGTAAGCTTTCATCTTTTCAACTTGAATTTGAGAATTTACTTCGCTAGAGCTATAAATCGTACCGATTGTTTTAGCATTTGGCAATACTTTTAAAATCAAATCTACTTGTTGTTCTACAGGGTTCATATCAGATGTACCGGATACATTACCACCTGGATGTTCATTAGATTTAACAAGTTTAGCAGCTTCGTAATCAGTAATAGCTGTACCCAAGATTGGAATATCATGAGTTGCGTTCGCCATGGATTGAGCCGCTGGCGTAGCAATTGCTAAAATCAAATTTTTACGATCAGATACAAAACGCTGTGCAATACTATTCAAATTAGATTGGTCAGCTTGTGCATTTTGTTGATCAAAGGTAATTTTATCAGATAAGCCCTTTTCCTTAAGAGCATCAACAAAACCTTTATTTGCCGCATCTAGTGCTGGATGTTCTACGAGTTGTACAACACCAACCTTATATTCTCCATTAGATGTAGTTTCATTTGTGCCACAGCCTGTGAAAGCCATCAATGCTGCCGCCGTGAGCGCAAGGGCAATGCCTTTTTTCAAGTTCATTGGGTCTTCCTTCCTATATTCGAAATAATAATACTTCTATTATAAACAACTTTGAGCACTACATCAATGTATCAGACTAAAGTATTTTACATTTGTCCTTATGTAGAGCACATATTGTATTCTAACAGATTTATTATTTATCTAGAGAAGCTAGCATATCCTCTGTCAATTCATTGGCTGCTAGAATGTATTCTTTTAGTGTCCCCTTATCGAGAGCCACCTTCATTACGGGCACTTCAAATGGGTCAAGGATGACACACATTAAAATTTCTCCCGTTACATAATAGCCCACAACGGCTTCCCCTTCATCTTCATCTAAGGTTTCCCGTTTAACAGTCACACAATATGGTTTCATGACCTCCATAGCAGCTTTAGCCACCTCTTCGCGGGTAGCGATATATTCTTTTGCCTTTGTTTCAGGAATATCAAAAATATCGACCTTTACGGTCTTAACCTCTGTTGCCTCTCCCTTCGCCGCCTCGATAGCAACGCCTAATTCCGTTTGTTTCATCCTATACCTCACATAACATGGACTTTCACCAATGGTGAAAGCCCCATCATACTAGATTGTTTCATCATCTGCATTCAAAAATGCTACGTAACAACGTTTTGCTTCATAAATATCGGCCTTAGATGTAACCTCCCATGGTGCATGCATGCTAAGAACAGCAACGCCGCAGTCGATTACATTCATACCATATAAGGCCATGATATACGCAATGGTGCCACCACCGCCAAGGTCAACCTTGCCAAGTTCAGCCGTTTGGTATGTTACGTTATTAGATTCCATTACACGGCGGATAAAGCCCATATATTCTGCATTGGCATCGTTGGAACCGGATTTACCACGAGAACCGGTAAATTTATTAAATACGACACCCATACCGAGGTAAGAAGCATTTTTCTTTTCAAAAGCAGATGCATACAATGGATCATATCCAGCGCTAACATCGGAGGATAGCATACGCGAATTTTCCAATGTACGGCGCACATTTACCGAATTAGGTTTCCCCATCAATGTTAAGATTTCTGCTACCGCATTTTCAAAGAAGCGAGATTGCATGCCGGTAGCACCAACGGAACCAATTTCCTCTTTATCTACTAATAAACAGCAAGTCGTACGTTTTACCTTATCTACTTCGAGCATAGCCACCAAAGATGTATACGCACAGACACGGTCATCTTGGCCGTATGCTAATACCATGGAGCGATCAAAGCCCATATCGCGCGCCTTACCAGCTGGTACAATTTCAAGTTCAGCAGATAATAAATCGCGTTCTACAAATCCATATTCTTTTTCAAGGAGATTATTAATAAATTTAGTAACCCCTTCTTTTTCTTCATCTTTAACAGGACGACTACCGATGAGAAGATCAAGAGCCTCACCTTCAATCACCTTGGCTGCATTCTTTTGCATTTGTTCTTGTCCTAAGTGAGGCAATAAATCGGTAATGCAAAATACAGGATCAGATTCTGTATCACCAATATTAATGTTGATGCGTGTACCATCTGTTTTTACTACAACCCCATGAATGGCAAGCGGCATAGCTACCCAGTGGTATTTTTTTATACCGCCATAGTAGTGTGTATCCCAAAACACCAAATTGCTATCTTCATATTGAGGGTTTTGTTTTACGTCAATGCGCGGAGAATCGATATGAGCACCAAGGATATTCATACCGAGATCTAAATCATCGGTACCGATATTAAATAGCGCAATAGATTTATCCATATGAGTATAGTAAATCTTATCGCCCGCTTTAATTGGAGTGTTAGATTTAATCAAGTCTTTTAAATCAACATAGCCAGCTTTTTTGGCAGCTTCTACAGATTGAATGACACATTCCCGTTCTGTTTTACCATTATCCAAAAATTGACGATACGAGTCACCTAATGACATCACGTCTTGTAATGTTTGTTCGTCATAATTATGCCAAGCATATTTACGTTCCATAATTTCATCCCTTTCTATATAAGCATACAGCACAATATATCGTGTGTTATGCTTTTGATTTTTCTAATAATTCTTTTTGACGGCGCTCATAGTAGAGCCGCTCTTTCTCTCGGTTAATTTCCGATTTTTCTCTATATAGTTTATCGATTTCATCAGTACTATGACTCAATACCTTTGTTACATAAAACTTGGTAATTCCCGACTTAATCGTATATTTTCCTACCTTTAACTGAATCGCAAATGCTCCGTGTTTCGGACAAACGCCTATAGATAAATGCTTATCTCCTTGTATCCGCTCAGGACGTGTCGTTTCCAACCGACTTTGGCAATAGGGACAAAAGGATAATCGCACTCGTCTATCATATACGATACGTTTCTTTTCTTGAAAGTTATCGTACATAAAGAAGGTCAAACCCGGTGGATATAAAAATGGATTTGGCGCCTCTTTCCGTATGGAATCATAATGCAATAATGCTGTTGGCAAATCTAGCTTTTGGCAGATATGTGCCGTAAATATAGCATCGTGAAGTGCATTATGAGCGGATAGTTCTTCAGATGATATATGTAAATCCTCCATAGCATGAGCTACGGAGTACTGTTGTGTCGTGCCATATCGTTGATAGCTGTATAGCATCTGTGCATCCGCCCAAGAATCATAGTCGATACTCTTTAATTTATGGAGCAATAAATTTTCTCGCAATATAAGAATATCGTCAGCGCCCCAAGATAGGAGCATATAATCCTTACCACACCATTGTTGAAAATGACTGTAGGCCGCCCTAAATGGGACACCGCGATTCAAATCTTGATTGGTTATCCCTGTAAGGGTCTTTACATGCTTATGCATATGTGGTAAATATTTAGGTTTTACATACATTGTGAACGAATCCACAATCTCTAAATTCTCATTGAGCTTAATAGCTCCGATTTGAATGATTTCACCGGTCAACGGCATCCGTGCTCGCTTCATAAAGCTAATGTCGTTGCTATATGGTTGATTCCACTCTAAATCAAAAATAATATAATCCATAACTTACGATTCCTGCAGTAATGTTTCAGCTGCCTTAATCACTTGTTCTTCGGTAATAACAGAAATACCTTTATACTTGCCTTCTTTAATAACCTGTTTCATGCTTTTACCAATTTCATAATGGTCCATCGACTCAAGTACAATAGATTTTGCTTGGTACGGACCATAGAAAAATGGATTAGACGGTCCATAAAGGGCTACGATAGGAACACCCTGACTAATGGCTACATGCATAGGTCCAGAATCATTCGTAATCAGCAAGTCACACCATTTCATGGCCGCAGCTAAAGGGCCCAATTTAAAAGCACCTGTAGCCACGATTGGCGACGTCTTCATCTGTTCTACAACAGGTTTTACCATGTCCAAATCCATGGGGCCCCCAAAGAATACAGTTTTATACCCTTTATTGCCAAAATAATCGGCTACATCCGCAAAGCGCTCTGCAGGCCATCGTTTTTCAGGCACTGCACTGCCGATATTAAAACCAATAATCTTATCACGAGGCATAACGCCTTGACTTTTATAAAAACGGAATACCTCGTCATTCCATTCCTTACTAGTCTCGATATGTAATCCGTGATTAGCTACGTCGGTGACACCTAATTGCTCTAATACGTTAATGTACATATCAGCAGCATGACGTGTCTTGCGATCAAGACGGGTATATTTCGTCATAAATGGTCTAAATAGGAAATGACTCATCCCTGTCGTTACCTTACCGTGAATTTTCCATGCCAAGTATGATGTACGTTCATTAGGATGAAGGTTGATAACGATATCTGGACGACCTTGGTCGTTAATGCGACGAGCGATTTCATTTAACCCTTTAATGCTATTATGACGTCCTTTTTTATCGACCGTAATCAAATCATCGATATAAGGATTGTATTTCATCACATCTTGTAACTTTTCATCAATCACATAGGTGATATGACTATGAGGTGCTGCTTTACGCAACACCTCTAGAAATGGAGTCGTTAATACTACATCACCTAAATGCATGAGAAAGGTTACGACAATACGTTTGTAATCAAGTTCCATCATAAATCCTTTCTCAACATTTCAGAATACACATCCCATACCGCATCTACTGGAATTTGTGCCATACAGTCGGGATCATCTACTAGCGGCTGTTCAGGTGTAGCCTTAGATGTAGGGGAAATAATAAGATGCACATGACTGCCCCCATATGGGCCCGTTCTATGCGGTGATGTCGTGCCAAACAACGCGATTAATGGTTTCTTTAACGCGTTTGCAATATGTAAAGGCCCCGTATCAGCGCTGATGAAAATATGGCAGTGACGAATCAACTCGATTAACTCAGCCATGGTCGTTTGACCAACTAAATTAATGAGATTATCGCTCTTCACATAGTTTTCTATAAATTGACCTTTTTCACTATCATCAGGCGAACCTGCAATGACCACCTTTTTACCACTTTCACAAAGGCGAATACATAATTCACCAAAATTTAATAACGGCCATTCCTTAACAATCCATCGTGCACCAGGTACAACGACAACATAATCATCGGTTACACCTAGTTCGGATAGCCGGTTGCGAATCTTCCCTTCTGCTGCATGGTCATGAGGCATTGGAAATTCCACGCCATCCACTTCGCCACCTAAGGCACGTACCGTATCGAGATAGCGCTCAATAACGTGATCATATTTATGAGCTCCTACTAGAGCTTTATTAACTAATTGACTGCCCTCGCGAAGTTCCCAATAGCCATATTTCTCAGGAGAACCAGATAGTAGAGATACAATGGCACTTTTGGCGATACATTGTAAATCTAAGGTCATATCGAAATGACGACTATGTAGTTCTTTACGAAGATTCCACAAATAAGACGGCGATTTTAATTGTTTCTTATCGATGATAATTACTTCGTCCACCCAAGGGGTACCTGGCAATAAACTCGCAAATTGTTCATGTATGGCCCAGGTAATTTTTGCGTGCGGCAAATTTTGGCGCAATGCATATAATGTTGGCAATGCGTGAATGACATCACCTAAGGAACTCATTTTTATGATGAGTATATTGGAATAGTCCTTCATAATAACCCCTCTATGAACGAAGAATACACACAAATGTGGTTCATCCAAAAATTAATGCTTTAAAATCTTTTTCATGAAATGTAATAGATTGGATTCTGTAAACAGATATCCCTTTACCCCTGCAGCCTCAGCAGCCTCTACATCACGTTGGCTATCACCGATGAGAAAGCTACGTTCTACATCAACATCAAAATCCTTGATAGCTTGCAAAATCATACCAGGTTTTGGTTTACGACAATTACAATCGACAGCATAGCGTTCTACAGTGCCATCCTTGTGATGTGGGCAATAATAGAAATGTAAAATAGGTGCACCCGCTTTAAATAGTTCATTCCCCATATAATCATGTAGGATTTGTACATCGGTTTCCTTATAATAACCTCGTGCCACACCACTTTGGTTTGTTACGACTATAAGTTCATAACCAGAATCATGGGCTAATTTCAATGCTTCTTTTGCACCATCAACCCACTGTAGATCCGCTATCTTATAGAGATAGGAAACATCCTTGTTGATAACCCCATCTCTATCGAGGAATAACACCTTTCTCATACTGCATCCTTTACAATTATCAAAGAATTGACATTAATCTGTCACAACAAATTAACGCAAGTACCCTTCGTTATTATCTAATAATTCACAATATTCTTTTACGGCATCAGCTAATGGTGTAAAGCCTTTATCATAACCAGCCGCCAATAATTTTGTTGTGTCAGCTTCGGTAAAGCTTTGGTATTTACCAATCAACACTTCTGGGAACGGAATGTATTCAATGCGACCTTTACCATTATAGTCAATAACAGCTTGCATGAATTCATTGAAGCTATGTGCGTGACCTGTACCGCAGTTGAATGTACCAGAAATTTCAGGATGTTCCCAGAAATAGAAGTTCACATTTACCACGTCTTTAACATAGATGAAATCACGTGTTTGACCACCATTTTCATAGCCATCTGTGCCTTCAAACAAATTGATAACGCCTGTTTCTTGGTTTTTATAGAACATTTGGCGTACAAGAGATGCCATTTTATCCTTATGCACTTCATTAGGACCAAATACATTGAAATAACGCAAACCTACAACTTGCGCTGTATATTCGCCCTCAAATTTACGTACATAGCGGTCAAATAATAGCTTAGAATATGCATACGGATTTAAAGCTTCTTCTGCTTCTGGCTTTTCAACAAAGCCATTTGTACCATTGCCATATGTAGATGCAGAGGATGCATAGATAAATGGAATAGCACGATCTTGGCAATAGTGGAATAGATTTTTGGAACCTTCGTAGTTGTTCTTCATCATATATTTGCCATTGTATTCCATCGTATCTGCACATGCACCTTCATGGAAAATGACTTCAATAGGACCTACATTGAATGTACCGTCTGCAATGGCAGCATCAAAATCATCACAGTCAATGTAATCTAAATAATCTAAATTTTGGAGATTGCGAATTTTACGACCATCTGTTAAATCATCAACGATTAGAATATCATTGCGACCACGTTCGTTTAAGGCTTTCACAATATTACTACCAATAAAACCGGCACCACCAGTTACAATAATCATAATTTCCCCTCCTTAGCCATCGTGGCTATTTTCTTTACGATATCCGATGTGGAGTATCCTTCTTTAAATGAAAGTACCTCTACTTCATCTACAGATTCTCTACCAACGATATCCTCTTTTTTATAATCGCCGCCCTTAACAAGAATATTAGGGCGTAAGTATGCTAATAATTCGGCAGGTGTATCCTCCTCAAAAAGGACAACACCATCTACACATTGTAAAGCGCTTAATAAGGCTGCTCTATCCTCTTCGGATACGATAGGTCTTGTTTCACCTTTTAGACGTCTAACAGACGCATCAGAGTTTAGTCCAATAATGAGGTGAGCCCCAAGTTGTGCCGCCTCTTGTAAATACGTAATGTGCCCTCGATGCAGAATATCAAAGCAACCATTTGTAAATACGACGGTTTCGTCCATGCTTTGCCATTTATCGATTAACGCCTTCATTTCTTCTTTCGTATATAAAGGACTAGATGTTGTCAATTGGCGTACAGAGCGCCATAACTCAATCAACTCTTGGCGATGGATTGGATATGTTCCCACCTTAGATACGACGATACCAGCAGCGCCATTAGCGATATGTAGGGCTAAACGCATGGATAAACCACTGGCTAAGCATGAAATCATCATAGCTACGACCGTATCACCAGCGCCACTCACATCGAATACATCCTGTTGTGTTGCTGGATTATGCCAAGTTCTGCCATCCTTAGCCACAACGGTAATACCCTTAGCGGAACGGGTACCGATAATATATTTAATATTAACCTTATTAAGTACTTCCTTAGCCGCCTCGATAACAGATACATCATCATTTGGAATCACACGACCTAAGGATTCACCCAATTCTTTTACATTCGGTGTAATACATGTAGCACCATCATATTTGGACCAATCAGCACCCTTAGGATCTACGATGGTCTGTACTTGATACGTGTTCGCCAACTTGAATACATGTTGCAACAATGTCGGTGTGCATACGCCTTTTCCATAATCGGATATGACGATGCCTTGTAATCCACGTTGACAAAGCTCTTCTAGCCAACTGATTAATTGTTCTTCTTCAGCAGCTGTAATAGGTGTAATCGTTTCAAAATCGAGGCGCATCATTTGTTGACGGTCACCTAAAATACGCATTTTAGTAATCGTAGACCGACTTTCATCATGGATGAGACCGGATGTATCAATATGATCAGCGGCCAATAAGTTATCGAGCACTCTACCATGGTCATCGACACCAGCTACGGCCCCTAAATAGACATGGCAATCGAGATTGGCTAAGTTAGACGCTACGTTACCTGCCCCGCCAAGCACTTCTTTCACAGAGGATACGCGATTGACCGGCACAGGAGCCTCTGGTGAAATACGGCTCACATCGCCAAATACATAACGATCCACCATAACATCACCGATAACTGCAATGTTTAGGTTCGGTAATGAATTTGTCAAAAACTCATTTACTGTTTTTGTAATCATAGGTCCCCTTTCAAGAAATCTGTGATTTCTTCCCTATCTCGATTAATAATCTTCTTCAATAAGTTCGCAAATGATATGACCAGCTAAAATGTGCATTTCTTGAATACGCGCCGTAACAATACTTGGAATAGCTAGTGTAAGATCGCATAATTCTGCCAATTTACCGCCACCTTCACCGGTGAAAGCAATCGTGTGCATACCTGTATTTCGTGCCATTTCCACGGCTTTCACAACATTTTTTGAATTACCCGATGTGGAAATACCGATAAGTACATCCCCAGAACGGCCTAAGCCTTCAACTTGACGCGCAAACACTGCATCATAGTCATAATCATTGGCAACAGCTGTCAAAATAGATGTATCTGTAGTAAGCGCAATGGATGCAAGAGAGCGGCGTTCTTTTTTAAAACGTCCAATAAGTTCTGCTGCAAGATGTTGAGAATCCGCAGCGGAACCACCATTACCACAGAATAAAATTTTATTGCCACTATTCAAAGCCACAATACAGCGGTTAGCAATTTCTTGAATAACATCCATCTGATCCATTGTTTTACTAAACACATCAAGATGGTCTGTAAATCGATCCGCAATGATTGGATTTATATCTGTCATTATAAAATCTCCTTTAGTAGGCGATCCGCGTTTTTCCAAAATAGTTTTTCCGTTTGTTCTTCTGAAAGCCCGGCGCCTCGAAATGCATCATACAAACGATGCATATCCGAAATATCCTCAATTTCTGTATTTGGCTTGATACCATCAAAATCAGTGCCTAGAGCAATTACATCTTCGCCACCTTTGTCAATGATATACAATCCATGTTTCACAATATCATCGATGCGACTGATAGATGAGGTACCTAAGAAGGATTGAGCAAAGTTCAAACCAATAACGCCACCCTTTTCGCCAATTAGACGAATCAAGTGGTCCGGCAAATTACGACGATGAGCTGTCACTTCTCGCGCATTAGAATGAGATGTAATAAAAGGCACATCAAGAATATCACCTAATTGTTCTGTTCCCCCATCATTAAGATGAGAACAATCAACAATCATGCCTAATTCTTGCATCCGTTCTACAAATGCAATGCCTGTTTTAGTCAATTTCTTATGAGAATCTCCAGTATTAGGTTCCCCCAATTCATTAGGATAATTCCAGGTCAATGTAATAAGTCGAACACCATCAGCGTAAGCCTTGTCTAACTTAGCTAAATCGCCTCCAAGAACTCCCCCTTCTTCAATGGATAATAAAGCAGCTACTTTATGATTTTCATAACACGCTGTAATATCATCATAAGAACGCACATGACTGATATAGTCGCTATATTTTTGTATCTGACTATCGAACAATTGGCGCATAGATTCATATCTACCATACGAATCGTCTTGTTCTTCTAAGTCTACAAATAATGCAAAATCCTGCAATCGACTATGCCCTTTGATAAGGCGCTCAATATCAATTTTCCAGTTATTAGAAAATAAATCACCATCATGAGGGTGGTCGATTAATTGCATTATCGTATCACAATGTAAATCAATCATATATTCACGCTATTTCTTTGCTTTTTTAGCATCTAATTTTTTTAATGCTTTAAGTTCAGCCATAAAGCTGTCAATATTATCAAACTTACGATATACTGAAGCAAAACGTACATAGGCAACTTGGTCAATATCTTTTAATTGTTGTAATACAAGTTCACCAATACGATCTGTAGAAATCTCTTGATTTACTTCATTGCGAATGTCTCGCTCTACATTATTGACCACTTCTTCCATAACGGACATAGGTACTGTTCGTTTGTCACAAGAACGCAACAAGCCATTTAACAATTTACCACGGTCAAATAATTCACGGCGACCATTCTTCTTTGCTACCATGAGTGGTACTTCTTCGATGATTTCATAAGTAGTAAAGCGGCGTCCACAATTAATACACTCCCGACGACGACGGATACTATTTCCTTCATCTGTCGTTCTTGAGTCTGTTACCTTCGTGTCTGTATGTTGGCAATAAGGACATCTCATTAGCTAATACTCCTTTTCTAATCAGTCAGTAATCATGAAAAAGGCACAATACGCCTATTTTCTTATACCTTATATAGTACCATATTTAGTAGGAAAAGTACAAAAAGAACCCCTTATAAACCTATGAATTACAATCTTTTTAAGAAGATTATAATCAAAAGTGTTATAAGGGGTTCTTTAGTATGCACTTATGCGCTAAATCGTATGAAATTAACGTTTAATAGCATCTTCAATGTGTAACAAGCAATCACCGGATTCGATACGGCTGCCTTCACGAACAAGGATTTCTTCAACGATACCACCGATAGGAGCTGTAATTGTTGTTTCCATCTTCATAGCTTCTGTTACGATTAATGGTTCACCTTTAGTTACGGATTGACCTTTCTTAACTAGAATCTTAACAACAGAACCAGACAACGTAGCACCAATTTCACCAGGGTTGGATTCATTTACTTTACGACGAACAACGCCAGTTGTTTTAGCATGTTTATCATGAACTTTAATAGAACGTGGTTGGCCATTGAATTCAAAGAGAACGATGCGATTACCATCTTCATCAGGATCGGATACACCATTCATCTTGATAATTAATGTTTTACCTTTTTCAATAGTAACTTGAATTTCTTCACCACGTTTCATACCAAAGAAGAATGTTGGTGTATCTAGTACAGATACATTACCAAAGTCTTTAGTAAATTTAGTGTAGTCTTTAAATACTTTAGGATACAAGCAGTATGCACTTACATCTTCATCAGTAGTATTAGCACCCATTTCGTTTAATTCATTACGAACATGTTCGAAATCAGTTGGAGGTAATACTGCACCAGGACGAACAGTAATAGGGCGAGCACCTTTCAAGATGATTTTTTGAAGCTCTTCAGGGAACCCTTGATATGGTGTACCTAGACGACCTTCGAAGAATTCTACTACTGATTGAGGGAAATCAAGAGTATCACCTTTTTCATAGATATCTTTTTCAGTCAAATTATTTTGTACCATGTACAATGTCATATCACCAACGACTTTAGAAGAAGGTGTTACCTTGATGATATCACCAAACATCATATTAACTTGGTGATATACTTTTTTAATGTCTGTCCAACGATCACCAAGTCCAACCATTTTAGCTTGTTGTTGCAAGTTGGAATATTGACCGCCTGGCATTTCATGTTGGTATACTTCTGTATTTGGATATTTTTCAGCTTTATCAACGCCTCTGTAGTAAGGACGAATACTACCGAAGTAATGAGACATTTCTTCCATGTAGTCAATATTCATTTGTGGTTGACGTTCAGTACCAGCTAAAGCGTAATACATAGAATTCATGCTTGGTTGGCTAGTGCCATTAGCAAATGCAGAATATGCTAAGTCAATAACGTCAACACCAGCATCTACAGCGCGGCCATAGGAGTAAATCGTATTGCCAGAACCTTCATGAGAATGCAAATGAATTGGTACTGTTACAGCGTCTTTCAAAGCGGATACTAAGTTGTATGCAGCTTGAGGTTTCAACAAACCAGCCATATCTTTAATAGCAATGATATTGGCACCAGCATTTTGCAATTCTTTTGCCATTTTTACATAGTAATCAAGATTGTATTTAGGACGATTGCTGTCGAGGATATCGCCTGTGTAGCACAATGCAACTTCAGCAATCTTATTTTGATTGCGAACTTCATCAATAGCAACCTTCATATTGTCAAGGCTATTCAAGCTATCAAATACGCGGAATACGTCGATACCATTTTTAGCGGACAATTGAATGAAATTACGAACTACATTATCAGGATAGGATGTATAACCAACGGCATTAGCACCGCGAATCAACATTTGAAGCAATGTATTAGGCACTTCTTTACGGAACATACGCAAACGTTCCCATGGATCTTCGTGCAAGAAGCGATAGGATACGTCAAATGTTGCACCGCCCCAACATTCTAAGGAGAATAGATTTGGTACACCTTTAGCGGCATCGCCAGCTACACGAGCCATATCGATGGTACGCAAACGTGTAGCAAATAAGGATTGGTGAGCATCGCGCCATGTTGTATCTGTAAAGAATACTTGTTTTTGGTCAGCCAACCATTTACTGAAGCCTTCTGGACCTAATTCGTCGAATTTTTGTTTTGTACCAGGTGCAGGAGATACATCTAATTTAGATGGCAATTGCATTGGTTCAAAATCAGGTACCTCTTGAGGGCCTGCACCGGAGTAACCATTGATTGTAGTATCCGCAATGTAGCGAAGCAATTTAGTGCCACGGTCGCGATCTGGTTTTAATTCGAATAATTCAGGATGGTCTTCAATGAAGTTAACTGTGTAGTTACCGCTTTGGAATTCAGGGTTTTCAAGAACGTTAATCAAGAAATGAATGTTTGTTTTAACGCCACGAATACGGAATTCTTTCAAGCAACGAAGCATTTTACGAATAGTTTCTTCGTTGTTAGGACCGAATGCAGTAGCTTTTACCAATAGGGAATCATAATAAGGTGTTACTACAGCGCCTGTGAAAGCATTACCAGAGTCAAGGCGAATACCAAAGCCGCCGGAACTACGATATGCTAAGATTTTACCAGTATCTGGCATAAAGTTGTTCTTAGGATCTTCTGTAGTGATACGACATTGAATTGCAGTACCTTTACAAGGAATTTCATCTTGTTCAGGAATGCCTATTTCTGGGCTGTGCAAATCATAGCCTTCAGCGATACGAATTTGAGAATGAACAATATCGATGTCCGTAATCATTTCTGTTACGGTATGTTCTACTTGGATACGAGGGTTAACTTCGATGAAATAGAAGGAACCATCAGAAGTTACCAAGAATTCAACAGTACCAGCATTAACGTAGCCAACATTTTTCATGATTTTTACGGCTGCATCACATACGGCTTTACGAGTTTCTAATGGCAATGCAAAAGCTGGTGCCATTTCAACAACCTTTTGGTGACGACGTTGTACAGAGCAATCACGTTCATGTAAATGAACTACATTACCATGTTCATCACCTAAGATTTGTACTTCAATATGTTTAGGTTCAACGATGAGTTTTTCTACGTAAACATCGTCATCACCAAATGCTGCTTTAGCTTCGGATTTAGCGCGGTCATAAGCATCGCGTAAATCTTCTTTGCGGTGAACTTCGCGCATACCACGACCGCCACCACCATTTACGGCTTTAATCATCAATGGATAGCCGTGAGTTTCAGCAAATTCTTCTAATTGTGCAAAATCACGCAATGCCCCATCAGAACCTGGAATCATTGGAATGTCTGCCAATTTAGCTTGTGTACGAGCATTAACCTTGTCGCCGAACATATTCAAATGTTCTACGTGAGGTCCAATGAAAATGATACCTTCTTCACCGCAACGACGAGCGAACTCTTCGTTTTCGGATAAGAAACCATAGCCAGGATGGATAGCATCAATGTCATGCTCTTTAGCAATGCGGATGATATCTTCAATATCCAAATAGGCATCAACTGGTTTTTTACCTTCCCCAACCAAATATGCTTCATCAGCTTGGTTACGGTGCAAGGACAATGTGTCTTCTTTAGAATAGATAGCTACTGTTTTAATACCCATTTCGTTACATGCACGAAATACGCGGATTGCGATTTCGCCACGATTGGCTACCAAAACGGATTTAATTTTCTTCATAATTGCCTCCTACCGAGTCCTATCGAATGATAGATTTGTGTGCATTGATATACATTGTATATATGTATATCGAAATACATGTT
>OLDY01000010.1_pt1 | contig 79353 bp, 71 predicted proteins | sample 1602271 | NCBI WGS metagenome assembly OLDY01 (sample SAMN02675046, study PRJEB24791) | human gut metagenome, SKBSTL021 | isolation source: stool | host: Homo sapiens | place: USA | reverse complement strand
ACTGATACATTGATATAAGAGCTAAAGCTTTCAACAGTTACTATTACACCAAATACAACAATATGGTTTGTAACTAATATGGCCGTAACGGCTAATAAAACAAATTGTAACAACGCTGAGGTAGCCTTATTCAATACAGCTAAGCCTTGCATAGTACCTCTTCTTGCTATATTTGCACTTTCTAATGTATCAGATGCATGATCCATAATCTTAGACAACTGTGAACCCACTGAAAATTTTTTAAGTTCCGATAGGCCATCTAACCATTTTTCAGCTGTATCTAAATATTGCTTATTTGCTTGAGATAACTTTAGAGCAGCTGCTTGCATGGCAGGACGAAGAAGTTTAGGTAAATAAAAACTGAGTGTTCCCAATATCAAAACGACAATTAATAGGCTCCAATGAAACAGCAACAAACCAATTGATGCAAAGATAATTTGAGCTAAATAATATGGAATATCCGTATATACTGCAAGTTTTGAATCCTTTATTAAGTTCAGGTCGTTAGTTAGCCGATTCTGAACTTGGGCAGCATTATGCGGTTTATTATCGTAAAAATAATGATCTACTATTTTAAATCTTATTTGATGATTATATTGTTGAATTTGTTTTTCTATCCAATACTGACAAACATTAAGACCAGCATAGCTTATAATGAACAAAATCAAAGATAGAGTAATCAAGAAAATAAATTGTTGCCATTTGCGGTCTTTAATAGCCGTTATTTGATATGTATTAATATAGCTGACCCCAATTATCAAACCAGAAGTTAGGAATTCTAGAACTAATAGCGATATCATTCTTATTCTATTAACAGCATATAGATCTTTAAAAGACACTTATACTCACCTCTTATTGCTTCCAAGGCTAATCTTTCTACTAAATAGTTTTTCCATGGCTGGAGTTAAATTATGCGCTATTACAATAACTGTTTTATTCGATGATACTAAATTTTTTAGAATGCGATAGCTACTTTTTGAATCTATTGCACTAGTTGCCTCATCAGCTAAAATAATAGAAAAATTATGTATCTCATTACGAGCTAAAATAATTTTCTGTTTTTGACCTCCAGAAAAATTATTCGTGTCTAAATCAATTTCCGTTTCAAGTCCATTTGGCATACTAGCTATATCTTTACTTAAATCATTATTTTCAACTGCATTTTTACTCAGCTTTTTCAATTTATTATTGAACATAATAATATTGTTGATAATAGAAGTAGGAAATAGCTTTCCATCCTGAGGAATATATCCTATTTGAGCATAATCAGGACTAATTTCTTTACCATATTTATCTTCAAAAATAACTTGTCCATTAGTTGGTTGTAATTTATTAAGAATTAACTTAAATAGCGTAGACTTACCAGTACCACTGTCACCACTAAGCAACACTTTTTCTCCTCTTTCAATATGAATATCTGGAAAATAGATCGTTTCTCCATTTTTAAACGAAATGCTTAAATTATGCGTACTAATTGAGTATATTTCATCAGTATTAGTTTCTTTATGAGAAGAGGCTAACTTCTGGGATTCAATAATTTGTTTGTTAAGACCTTGAACTGACTGAATTCGTGTTAGCGATGTAGTAATTGTCAATAAACAATTTAAAATCATAGAGGAGAAGTTCCCTGCTGCTATTATTACTCCAAAAGTTACTTGATGATTAAAAAACAAAATTGCGGCTAACAGAGTAATCGCAATTTGAGAAAAAGAATTAGCACATCCGTTAAGAAAATCAGCAACAGAAATTACCTTTTTTCTTTCTACGAAACTTGTTTCTAAATTCTGACTAACTTTTTGCATGACTAAGTCTAATTGATTAAAAGCTGTATATTTTCTTAATTCTTCTAAGCCGTTAAACCATTCTTCAATAACTAACAAATATTTACTATTTCTACTAGCTACTTTTTGCGTTGCATTAGAAGCTTTCTGTCTTGTAAAGCGGGGAATATAAAGCGTAATAACTGATAGAATTATTGCCAACAATGTCAGCATCCAATTCATTAGAAGAAGGCTGCTAATTGACGTAACCAATAAAAAACCTGATTGGATAATACTCAAAGACTGATCGGCATAATTTTTAGTCAGCACTTGTAAATTGCTATTTAATTCATTTTCCATTTCAGCTACTTTAGGCGCCTTGTCATGATAGTATTCGCTTATTAATTTATGCCTAATACTGTGAATATATTTTTGCGTCTGCTTACTAAAAAGATATGTAGCTAACGAGCTCAAAATATAAGAAATGAATGAAAGAAAGACACTACTGGCAATAATTAGCAAAAAACCTAGAAGAATATTTTTAACTAGTTGATTATAAGCGAATTGTATAATATACGAACTTGTTGCAGATCCTGCTGCAAACAAAAACTCTAAAACAATTATTACAATGAATAAGAGTAAATTAGTTTTAATTAATTTTTGAAAACTCATTTTAATCATCTAGATCCTATAATTATTTTTAATAGCGTCCGCTTTTTCTAAGGGAACTGATAAATATACATATCTGTTAGTTGGAGATAACCATTTAGAAATTACCGCAATAATATTATTTTTTTATTAAAATGTCAATATTTCTTTAATTTATTAGTGCCAGCACTAAGTAGTGTTTAGACTACAGCGATTTAATACTACAAAAAAAGCTGATAGACAATTCCAACTTTAGGATTCGTCTACCAGCTTTTTTCTTATTTACTATTTTTATTAAAAATAAAATTTAACCCAATTGCAATTACAAGCAAAGCAGTGGCGCACCACATAATTTCTTGCAATCCTAAATGAAAAATATTTCTCATTGTCGGTAATAAATTCTGTGGCAAGCTTTTAGCAGATGAAGCATCGCTTAACTTATTAAGCATCCCCATCGTTATACCTGAATTTTCAGCAACTCCCTTGGCCAATTGTACATTCATAATCACACCATAAACAGCAGCCATGACAGTTTGAGCCAGAATTCGAATTAAATATGAAAGTGATGTTGCCGGCGCCATGTTTTTCTCACTAGCATCAACTTGAACTTTAATTTGAAGCAATACAAAAATAAACCCCACCCCAAAACCAGAAAAAGTTCCAATAATTGCCAACCACCAAATATTAGTACTTTGCGGTGCCAGTGCTAGTCCTAAGGACGAAATCAAAATACAAATTAATCCCATCGAAAGTAGTGTTCGATTATTAAAACGCGCCTTTAAGGGATTAACCACTAAAGTTCCTACCACATCAACTAAGGAATTCGGAATTAAGGTCATTCCACCAATTAACGCAGTTGTGCCAAGCAAACCTTGCGCCCACATCGGTAAATATGTATTAATTGCTAAAAATGCACCCCAGCTAAAAATGAAGAGTAAAAAATCACCGACTAAAGCTCGATTTTTAAACATACTAATCGGTACTACAGGATTGGGGTGCCTTCCTTCATGCATAAAGAATAAAACTAATAACACTAAACCAGCAATAATTAAACTTGCTACACTCCATGGCTTAGTTAGACCAAGCAACTGAATCCCTAATAAAAGCAAAGTTAATCCAACAATGATTAAAAAAGAACCCAGTATATCAAACTTAGGCGTTTTTCTGATCTTGCCTTCGTGATAATACATTAACGATAATAAAATTGCTAAAAGACCGATTGGAATATTAATATAAAAGACCCAGTGCCAGGAAAGAGAATCTACTAAATAACCACCTACTAATGGTCCTACAATCGCTGCTACGCTAAAAGCAGCACCTAAATATCCTAGAATCTTCGTTCTTGCTTTAATATTATCAAAAATAAAGCCAGCCATAATATAAGGCAGCGACCCATACCTCCAGCACCAATCCCCATTAAAGCACGTGCCAAAAGGAAGAAATACATATTATCAGCCAATCCTTGAAATAGAGAGCCTAAAACAAAAAAGAGCAACGACAATTCAAAGGTGGCTTTATTACCAATTTTTTCACCGACTTTGGTCCAAATTGGGGTTGAAACTGACATCCCTAAGAGCATAATTGCAATAATCCAGCCCATAAATTGGATTCCATGTAAGTCCGCAATAATGGCGGGAATCGCGGTATTAATAATCGTACTATCTAATCCTGCCATTACATTTGCTAAAACCATGGCAAACGTCACCATCGTTACTTGCTTTTTTGTCATGTCTACACCTACTTTTCTAAAAAATAAAAAGCCCCAATTATTTCGCAATAATCAAGGCTAATAATCTATCTAAAATATACTTGCTCACTTACTTAAAAACAAGAACTATTTTGAATAATTTTTAATTTTTTTATTTGGCTGTTTGAAGTTGAAATAGAAATTAAAAACAGTAGCAATCAACAATAGAATAAAAGAAACTGCCATTATTTCGTGGATACCACTATGAAAAATTTCACGCATCTCTGGCAAAAGCTGCTGTGGCAATAATTTAGCAGATTTAGCGTCACTTAATTCATTCATCATCTTCATCGTAATATTGCTATGTGAATTAATTCCGCTAGCTAAAGCCAAATTCATAATCACACCATATACTGCTGCCATTACTGTTTGCGCTAAGATTCTAATTAAGTAAGATGTCGAAGTGGCAGTCGCCATATCTTTCATTCCAGCGTCAATTTGAACTTTTACTTGGAGTGCTACGAAGATAAAACCAACTCCAATTCCAGAAAAAGCACCGACTACAATTAATACCCATAGCGGTGTATGATTATTTGCTAAAAATAGTCCACCAGAAGAGATCATCATTGTGACAATTCCAATCATTACTAAGGTAAAAGTTCTAATTTTTTCTTGAATTGTAGCAACAGTTTGCGAAGCAATAATTTCAACAACTGAATTAGGAATTAAAGTCATTCCACCCATTAACGCCGACATCCCTAAAAGCGCCTGTGCCCACATTGGTAAATAAGTGTTAACGGCAATAAAGGCACCCCAGGTAGTTGCAAATAGAATTAGATCACCATTTAAATCTCTGTTTCTAAAGATTGATAATGGAATAATTGGATTTTCAGCCTTTGCTTCGTGTAAGAAGAAGAAAATTAAAAGAACTAAGCTCAATAATATTAATCCGACTACAATCCAAGTTGCAGTTAGACCTAAGAGTTGAATCCCCATCAGAAACATAATCAAACCACTAACTAATAAAAATGCTCCTCTTAAGTCAAAGACTGGTGCAGATTTTGGTGTCACCGGTTTGTAGTAAACTAGGGCGATTAGTAAAGCAACTAATCCGATTGGAATATTAATATAGAAAACCCAGTGCCAAGATAGGGCATCAATTAGCCATCCACCCACTAAAGGTCCCAAAATTGCTGCACCATTAAAACTTGCAGTCAAGTAACCTAAAATTTGCGTTCTCTTTTTAATATTTGGAAAAACATAGCCAGCGATAATATAAGGTAGTGATCCCATACCACCGCCACCAATGCCCATGATCATTCTTGCCACTAAGAAAAAGTAGATGTTTGGTGCTAATCCTTCTAAAGTTGACCCTAAAACAAACAGCCCTAATGCAATTTCAAAAGCTAATTTATTAGTGATTTTTTCACCAATTTTGGTCCAAATTGGTATTGAAACAGACATTCCTAAAAGATAGATTGCTACAATCCAGCCCATAAATTGAATTCCGTGTAACGCCGATACAATTGCTGGAATTGCAGTATTAGTGATCGTTCCATCTAGCCCGGCCATTACGTTTCCCAGCATCAAGGCCACTGTTACCATCCTGATCTGTTTCTTGTTCATTAAAGCACTTCCTCAACAATAAAAAGAGCCCTTATTACATCAAGTAATTAGAGCTAAAACATTTATCTTTATATTATGCAAACTTTTTGCTCAAAAATGCAAGAATCTTAAAAAAATATCTAGGATTTTTCTAGAACTTTAGGTATAATCAGTAGCTGTGTTTATTTTTCACTTATTTTTTCAAGAGAGGAAAAAGTATCTATGGAACATAGTTGGATGCTCAAGTATTTTGCCGAATTTTTCGGTACTTTAATTTTAGTATTATTTGGTAATGGTTCAGTTGCCAACTCTTTCTTAAAAGGAACAACTGGTAATGCACCTGACGGTAAAGCTAATGGTGGTTGGATTTTGGTTGCCTTCAGTTTTGGCTTTGGTGTTATGCTTCCTGCCATGCTATTTGGTTCAATTTCTGGTAACCATATTAATCCGGCCGTTACTGTTGCTCAAGCAGCTGCTGGTAACTTTCCATGGTCACAAGTCGCTCCTTATATAATTTGCCAATTACTAGGTGCAATTTGTGGTCAACTTCTTGTTTTAGCAGTATATTGGCCACACTTTAAAGAATCTACTGATCCTGACATTGTATTTTCTTGTTTTGCTACTAGCGATTGTACTAATAACAAGTGGAATGGTTTTATCTCTGAAGTTGTTGGTACTGCAGTTTTAATGTTCGTTGCAATTGGTCTTTACAAAGGGATGTTCTTCAAGCAAGCTGTCGATATTGCTAACATCGGTGTAGGATTCTTAATTACCGCTTTAGTTATGGCACTTGGTGGTCCAACTGGTCCTGCTCTTAATCCAGCACGTGACTTTGGTCCAAGACTTGTTTACTCATTATTGCCAATCCCTAACAAAAAAGGTGGCGCACACTGGAGTTATGGCTGGATTCCTGTTATTGCTCCTACTCTGGGTGCAATCATCGGAATTTTTCTTTACAAAATTCCTTTTGGAAATTAATTAAGTATGTAAAAAAGCAGATCAGTTGATCTGCTTTTTTTAATGTTCAAACACCTTATTAGCTCTTCTATTAAATACATAAATAGAAAATAAAGAAACAATCATTGCTGTACCAAAGATTAATAAAATTAACCCCCATGGAGATGCCTGTGCTTCCATCGTTCCAATATTGGGCTGTAAATCTAATAAAAAGTGCATCACAATACACAACCAAATTCGATTAGTAAAAATATGAATATATGAAAATATTAATCCAATAGCAGTTGCGTAAAATACTTGTTGCATAGTAGCATTAATAGCTGCTCCATGCGTTAAATTAATCAAATGAAATAATCCGAATAAGATTGACGAAGCTAAAGAAGCCCAAACTAAAACATATTTTTTATTTTCAAAAATTTTAGCAAACAAATTAAATAGTAAAACTCGACATAAAACTTCTTCGCCAATTCCTGCAGCCAAAGCAACACAAATTGATCCCCACATCATTTCAGGCATTGAATTTAAAACTTCCGCCCAACTTACCACACTACCCAATAGAGCATAGAGTAAGATCACCAGAGCACAAAAAATAATTGTGATGATCTTTACTTTTCCTTCTTTAGGCAATTTAATAAAAACTTTGTCTGTCTTATAGAACTTTTTAAAAGTTATTGCCAAAACGCAGACAATACCTAAATACAAAATTTGCATCCAAATCGATTGAGACTGAAATTCTAATCTCCCTGCTAGTGAATAAACCACTAGATAAATTAAAGACGCAATTGTCATCCATTTAATTGAGGCATTTGTTTCATTAATTGCTAAATAACTATCTTTTTTCATTATCTTTCCTCGCCTTTTAGCTTATAAGCCTATCAACGTAGCTAAACAAATCACTAAAGGAATAGTAATAATCGCTCCTAATGTCGATAAACACATTAATTTCGTTGGAAATTTCACATCAAAATTACTAAGTAAACTAAAGAGAACTACAACACCTGCAACTGGACAAGTAGCCATAATTAACGTAGTCATTTTGGCAATTGCCGGTAATGGTAAGGCATATAAGATCCCTAAAATGACTATTGGAAAAAATAGGTTTCTAACAAACACTCCGCTCCAAGCTAGCTTATCTTGCCAATCTGCTTTTAAATTAATGGAACCAAGATTTGTACCAATTACGATCATACTTAGTGGTGTATTTAAATTAGCGATATAATTCATCGGATCTGAAACTACATCAGGCAATTTAAATTGCGTTATAAATAAAATCATCCCAATAACCGCCGCAATAATATTAGGGTTAATCACGGCTTGCTGAAAACTTTCTCTAAATGACTGTTTTTTCTGTGTGAACATTCTAATTCCATGTGTCCACATGAAAATGTTATAAGCAATTAAATAAGGAACTGCAAAAAAGACTCCTTTAGTTCCTAGAATTGCCTGTACTAATGGAACTCCCATGAAGCCTGCATTGGTATAGGTGCCTGCATATCGCAATACTGTTCTTTTCTGACGATCTTTGACTAAATTTTTACCAAAAATAAACTCACTAGTAATAATTTTAAATATAAATAAAGCAATTACTAGTAAAAACACTAGCCCAAATTGTAATAATCTAGCAGCCGAAAATGACTGTCGAAATGAGTTAATAATCAAACAAGGAGATACTACATATAAAAGGACCTTAGTTAGATCCTTAACCGTTTGTTCATGTAGAAACTTAACTTGATAACAAATCCAGCCGACAATCATCAAAATGAACATGATTACTACTTGTTTTGTCGGCAGTAATAAAGACATCAACGTCCTCCATTCTTAAAACTACAATTTTCTAAGTGATCATTAATTAATCCAACCGCTTGTAAGAAAGAGTACACAGTTACTGGTCCTACAAATTTAAAGCCAAGTTTTTTCATTTCTTTTGAAATTTGCGTAGATAAACCATCCGAAGCAGGAATATCTTCCATCTTTTGTGGATGATGCATTATTGGCTTAGGAATAAATTCAGCTAGAAAATCTTCAAAAGTCCGATTTTCTTTTTCTAGTTTAACCAATATTTTTGCATTATTAATTGCTGCATTTATCTTTAAGCGATTGCGTACAATTCCTTTATCTTGCATCAATCGTTCAAAATCATCCTGATTGAATTCAGCCACTTTATGATAATCGAAATTTGCAAAAGCTTTTCTAAAATTTCCTCGTTTATTTAAAATTGTCTCCCATGATAATCCTGACTGAAAACTTTCTAAAACTAGCATTTCATATAAATAAGTTGAATCTAAATTAAGCTTTCCCCACTCTTTATCATGATATTTTTGATAAAGTGGATTTTTACTGTTTCCCCAACTACAACGACTTAGTTTCAATTTTTACACCTCATTTTTATCAATTATAACAAAATAGACAGACTCAATAGTCTGTCCATTTTCTAAAATTTTTCAACCTGATATATTCGATTCATCAAAGTAGTCAAATCACTGTTTCGTTGGTGATAGGCAACGGTTAAGTAAAGACAATCACTTGTTACTTGTATTCCTTCAAATTCAGTACAAAAGTCTAATGCATCTAAATTTAAACTGTTGTCTAAATTGACTGATGACCATTTATTTGAATTGGATATTCCCCAGGGAATTTTTACAATTTCACGTGGTTTACCTTGTTTTGGAAATCCTAAGAACGTTGTATGCGGGCTGGGCTGACTGGAAATATAAATGTCCTTATTATCATCAATTCCATAGCCTTGAATCGAAATAATCTTTTGATCATTAAAATGTGGGATATTAAATGCACCTAAACAATTCAAGCTCTGAATATTAACATCTTCAGCTTTTTCTTCTGCTTGATCTAGTTTTTTATTAACTTCATCAAGATTATAGATAGCAAAATGACCTGTGTGATTGATGTCAATACTTGCAATTAAGAAATATTGTTTATTCGGTGAAACAGCTGCTTCTACTCTAACTAAATCTTTGCCAGGATAAGCTACACTTCCATCGCCATAGCCTGAACCTGCGCGATTAAGATAAGAAAGTCTTGGCAACTCCGTATTACTGGTAAAAATTTGAGTTTGATAGCCAGGAACTGTTACTCGCGCAATTTGCGTTGTCCAATAAGTATTACCATGCTTTTTAGGTTTAGTTCCAACGAACCATTTATTGTCTTCTCCACTTTGTACCCAAGTTTGAGTATGTCCACCCGCTGTACCAGCTGAATTGGGTCCTTTCAAGTATAAAATTGGATGATCCTCATTAAAGGTCACAGTTTCGCTATCATTTGGAGTTTGATAAACAATAACATCGCTCTGTCTATGAAGTAATTGTAGGACAAATACATTACTTCCATCGAGTGCTGAAGCTTGAACAACAACGTGGTGTATATTTTCTAATTTATTTACTAAACGTATTTGAGTTTCTTTTCCAATCATAATTGGACAAATCCTTTCTTCATTTACCCTTCTCTCAATTTTATTATGAGCGATTTGAATCCAGACAACAAATAAAGTAAACTGCTAACATAAATCTGATTAGGATGTGAAGAAAGACAAATGTTTAAATTAAAAATATAATTTTCTCTATTAAATGTTTTATAAGTGTTAAAATTAAATAAATTTACTAAAAATTGAGGTACCACTTATGTCAGCAACAACAGAAAGCAATTACCAACTATTAGTAAAACAAGCTGAAGCTCTAGTAGACGGAGAAAGTGATTGGATTGCTAACACTGCAAATATTTCTGCACTCTTATTTAATTCACTTGATAATGTTAACTTCGCTGGTGTTTATCGCTATGAAAATAATGAATTAATCCTTGGTCCATTTCAGGGAAAACCAGCATGCGTTCATATTGCTGTTGGTAAAGGAGTTTGCGGAACAACTGCAAAAGAAAGGCAAACTCAAATTGTAAAAAATGTACATGAGTTTGCAGGACATATTGCTTGTGATAGTGATTCAAATTCTGAAATCGTTATTCCTATTTTTAAGAGAAATCATGATTTATGGGGAGTTTTTGATTTTGATTCAACTAAAATTGCTAATTTTGATGAGTTAGATCAAAAATATTTGGAAGCAATTTCTAATGTCTTTAAATTTTAAATAGTATATTTCCTTAACACACAAAAAGACTCCCATAATGGAGTCTTTTTTCTCTTTATTAGATTTCTTTCAAAGCATCATCAATTGGTGTCTTACCACTACTCATTGGAATAACCTTGCCAATTGTATTCGGATATTTTAGAATTGCTGCTAATGTTTTGGCAACATCAGGGATTGGATTTGAATCAGTCGCTTTAACATCGAGCTGAATTTTACCTGTTCCAGCTGCTTCAGTAAGACTACCTGGTTGTAAAATAGTATATTCCAAGTTCGTAGAATCCATCAAATAAGTATCTGCAAAGAACTTAGCTGCTAAATAATCCTCTAAGCTTGGAATCTTCTTCCATGAATTAATATCTAAACTAAGCATCGAACTAAGCATAATGTAGCGCTTAACGCCTGCCTTTTCAGCAGCCATCATTGTCTTAATTGCACCCATTGCATCCGTCTGAATCAGATCTTTACCACGTGAACCAGCAGTAAAGTAAATTGCGTCAAAACCTTTTACTTGCTTAAAAATATCATCAACGTCAACATGTAAATCAAGTTTATCAGCCGTAACGCCATCAAGTTGAATAATATTTTCTGGATGACGAGCAGCAGCCGTCACAGTATTACCATCTGCTACTAAGTCTTGAATTAAGTCTGTAGCAACTCTTCCTGAACCACCAAAAATAAAAATCTTAGCCATAATAATTTTCCTCCTAGAAAAACTTACAGCTTTATCTTAGCTTACTTTTTATTAGTAGTCTAAAATTTTTACTTAGTAATGAAATCGAGTAACTTAAACATTACTTTCTGATTTTCTTCCGGTACCCCGTGAGCAATAATTTCTTTACCAGTTTGATGCAAATCATTATTCTCTAATGGATAATCAACGTCATTGATTGCAATTTCTCTCACATTATCTTCTTCTGGTTCAAAATGAAATTGTAAACCAATCACATTATCACCAAATAAAAAGCCTTGATTTTCTACTAAATCACTTGAAAATAATAGCTTAGCACCCTCTGGGATTTCAAACATTTGCTGGTGCCAATGAAGAGCTGTTAATTTTTCCGGTAAGTTAGGAATTGTCTGATCCTTCAAGTAAACCGGTGCCCAACCCACTTCTTTATGAGGAGCATCTAAAATTTTAGCGCCCATAGTTTTTGCAATTTGCTGTCCGCCAAGACATGCGCCAAACATTGGTTTATGCGCATCAAGCATTTCTTTTATTAATTTTCTCTCTTGCTTAATCCAAATTAAATCATCGTTTGGACTCATTGGTCCACCCAGAATTATTAATAAATCTGTTTCTTCCACAGTTGGCAGTTTACCAAAAGTTTCAGGATGATAAACATAGAAATCATAGTAATGTTGATCAGCCCAAGTTTTAATTGAACCAGGTCCTTCATTTGGAGTATGTTGTAAAACATTTACACGCATTACTTATCCCCCTTATTTAGCATAAACCTCATGCTTTAAAATTCCCACATAAGGAAGGTTTCTGTACAACCCATTATAATCTAAGCCATAGCCGACTAAAAACTCGTCTGGTGCCTTAAATCCGTAATAATCAGCATGAAAATCTACTACACGTGTTTCCGGCTTATCAAGCATTGCAACAACTTCAACGCTCTTAGCTCCACGACCTTTCATGACTTCACTGAGTGCTTGTAAAGTCCGACCAGTATCAATAATATCTTCCATAAAAATTACTGGACGATCTTTTACATCTGACTTAATATCTTGCGTAATCTTTACTTCTCCAGTTGATTGCGTACCAGCATAACTAGAGGCCTTAATCGGATCAATAGTCAACTTAAAATTCAATCGCTTAATCATGTCACTAGCAAAAATCATGGCTCCATTTAAAACGGGCACGACAATCGGCTCTTCGTCCTTATACTTCACATTTAATTCCGCAGCCATTTCATCCATACGACTATCTAAGTCGCTTTGAGTATACAATATACGTTCGATATCGTTATTCATTCTGTAATTCCTCTTTACTAAAATCGTCAATGATGAAATTTTAACATAAATAAAGAGATTTTTTTAGTCTTTTTACACTTATTTATTAATTATTTTTACTTAATATTGCAAAATTGTTCGTGTTTATAAAGGGGATAAAATTATTTATAGTTTTTTAGATTTTCTCTTAAATATAAGTCACAAAAAATTCACAACTTCACTTTAAGATGGATATCAATCAAATAAAGAAAGGAATGGTTTAATGAAATTATTATTAATTCTAGGAGTTAGCGCTATGGCAGTACTTGCCGCAAATGCCGCTATTGTAAATAAACCAGTTCCAGTTCCTGTAAAGGTTCGTCGGAAATAAATCTATAATTCTATTCTTCATTTTCCTCTATTTTTAGTATTGAACGCAAAAACTCGTTGATTGATAGATCAACGAGTTTTTCTGTTACTATTTTCTAATAAACTTTTGATCCGTATCTGGCATCCCATTCTCATCAGAAATATAACGTTCAACACGCATATGTAGATCATACTTTTCACGTAAATCTGCTAATTCTTTCATCATTGGCGAAGCATGATGAGCATCTAAAGATTTTTGGTTCTTCCAGCTATCAATCAAAAGTATCGTTTCTGGGTCATTCATAGGAATGAAATAATCGTATTTTTCATTGCCTGGCTCTTGTCTAATACGATCAGCCACACCGCTACTTTCCATTTCTTCAGCAAACTTGCGGGCACTTCCATTTTTTCCAGTGTAATAAAGGTTAACTGTTAAAGACATCTAAATCCTTCTTTCTAAATTCTTTTCATAATTAAAATTGGGTAAGGATTACCCTGATCATCAAACTCAGATCTTTCTACTGCTTTAAATCCCATATGTTCATAAAAACCACGAGCTCCTGGATTCTGCTCATTAACGGCCAACTCATTAATATCTAAATTATGAATGCCATAAGTAATCAAGGCTTTGCCAATTCCGTTTCCACGCTGATTAGCATCAACAAAGAGCATCTCTAGCTTTAGATCATTGATTCCCATAAAAGCAACTGGTTCATTCTCATCATATGCAACAATTAAATGCGATACTCTTCTTAAAGCATGAGGAACATATTTCTTAATATTATTAATTTCTGGATCTGATAAAAAATTGTGCGTAGCTCTGACACTGCTTTCCCAAATTACTAATAATTTATTTTCTGTTTCTTGATCAAGAGCTTTAATTTTCAAAATTTTCATAGTAATAAACTCTTACTTTTTGAATATGTACAGCACTAAAAATATTTTATTATAGCTTAACAATTATTTTATCAAAATCTTTACTAAACGTTGATTTTTGAAGGTTTTTGCTAATAAAGTAAACTATTGCTTTTTTATCAAAAATTGAAAATGCAATTCGAATCGAACCTATTGTACCGACATTAAGCCGAAATTCATAAATATTTCTACCCTTTATTCTTTTTCTGGTCGCCAATTTAACCTTTGTCATCCCGCTAGCCATTTCTTTGTCAATTGCGGCTTCAACCAATTCTACAATGGTATCTTTTTGCTTATTATATTTTTTAAAGAAACTTTTACAACCCTTTTTGTAAAATTCGACATGCATTATCTTTTATCTCACCTAAACAAAAAAGACCTCAGAAAAACTGAGGTCTTTTTTAATGGAATTAGTTGATTATTCTTCGTTTAATGAAGCTTCGTCAAACTTAACTGATGATTCCTTTGAGTCGATTGGTGCAGTACCCATCCATGAAATCATTTCCTTCATAGAATCAGTAATTGCGTCAGTACCAGCTCTCAAAAGCTTACGTGGGTCGTAACCCTTGTTGCCCTTGTCTAAGTCCATCTTGTCTTCGATGTACTTACGAGTTGCAGCTTGGAATGCTAATTGGAATTCAGTGTTAATGTTGATCTTAGCAATACCTAATTTAATTGCCTTTTCAATTTGGTCTTGAGGAATACCAGAACCACCGTGAAGAACAAGTGGTTCACCTGGTACAGCTTCTGCAATTTCCTTCAAACGATCGAAGTTCAAGCCTTTCCAGCCTTTTGGGTAAACACCGTGGATATTACCAATACCACAAGCAAGCTTGTCAACACCAGCAGCAACGAAAGTCTTAGCGTCTTCAACAGATGCTAATTCACCGCCATCGGCACCTTGGTTTTCACCAATCTTACCGATTTCAGCTTCAACAGAGATACCTCTTTCGTGAGCTAACTTAACGATTTCCTTAGTCTTAGCTAAGTTTTCGTCAGTTGGTAAGTTGTGACCATCAAACATAACTGATGAGTAACCAAGTGCGATACATTCCTTAGCAGATTCATAGTCACCGTGGTCCAAGTTCAAAATAACTGGAACATCGATATCCATGTTGTCCATTTCGTTAAGAACTAAATCCTTAACAGTCTTGTAACCACCCATGTACTTAGCAGCACCAGTAGAAACTTGAATCAATAAAGGAGTTCTAGTTTCCTTAGCACCTCTTAAAAGTGCGCGAGTCCATTCAAGGTTGTTAGTGTTGTATGCACCTACAGCATAGTGGTTTTCACGAGCAGCTTTGAAAATGTCATTACCATTTACTAAATAAGCCATTAAAAAAATACCTCCTAAATTTTTAACACATCATTAGTTTAACCCATTAGTGCAAAAATTAACATACTTTAGCTCAAAAAAATTCAGTGAATATTTTTATTTTGATAAATATTACATTTCTTTAGGTGCATTTACGCCTAAAAGTCTCAAAGCTTCAGTTAAAACAATTGAAGTTGCTTGAACTAGTGCAAGCCGAGCATTTAACTGATCGTCTTCATCTAAAATTCTCACATTTGCATAGTATTTATTAAATTTCTTACTTAAATCTAACGCATATTTGGCAATGATTGATGGTTCAAATTTTTCTGAAGCTTTTGCTACAATAGCTGGGAAATCAGCTAAAGCTTTCGCAACTGCAAATGACCAATCATCATTTAAGCTCAAATTATCCATTGAGATTTCTTTATTTGCCTTACGCAAGATACTTTGTGCTCTAGCATTAGTATATTGAACGTATGGACCAGTATCCCCTTCGAAACGAACAACTTCTTCTAAGTCAAAGTCAAAATTATCCATTCTATCATTCTTTAAGTCGTGGAATACTACTGCACCCACACCAACATCATGAGCTACCTGGTCTTTATTAGCTAAGTTAGGATTCTTTTCTTCGATTTGTTGTTCTGCTAAAGAAACCGCATCTTTCAATACTTTATCTAAGAAGACAACATTACCTTTTCTTGTTGATAACTTCTTACCGCCCTGCGTAATTAGACCAAATGGAATGTGGTGAATATTATCAGCCCAGTCATATCCCATTTTCTTCAAAACTTGCTTTAATTGCTTAAAGTGACCGCTTTGTTCACCACCAGCAACATAAAGAGACATAACAAAGTCATACTCTTTTTTACGATATAATGCAGCAGCTAAATCACGAGTCATATAAAGACTAGAGCCATCAGATTTTAAGATTAATGCTGGATTCTCATCTTCACCTAAGTTAACGACTTGAGCTCCGCGAGATTCTTCTAGTAATCCTTTTTCTCTTAATTCGTCAACTACTGGTTGCATCTTATCGTTAAAGAAAGCTTCACCGTTGTATGAATCAAAAGTTACACCTAATTCTTTATAAATACGGTTAAATTCTTGCAAGGAAACTTCGCGGAACCATTTCCACAATTTAATCTCTTCTTCGTCACCATTTTCAAGTTTCTTAAATGCAGCACGTCCTTCATCATCTAATTTAGGATCTTTTTCAGCTTCTTCATGGAATTTAACGTAATAATGGAAAAGATTAGTAATTGGATCTTTCTTAACATCTTCTTCATTGCCCCATAAACGATACGCTGTAATCAACTTACCAAATTGTGTACCATAGTCGCCAAGGTAATTAATCTTAATTGGAGTGTAACCAACTTTTTCCAAAGTTTTAGCAATTGAATTACCAATAACAGTAGAACGTAAATGCCCCATTGACATTGGCTTAGCAATGTTAGGAGAAGACATATCAATTGGTACATTACCTTCGCCTAATTGTTGATCACCAAAATGGTCTTTTTCTGTCAAAACATCATTTAAAGTTGCATTAACAAGTTTAGCATGATCAATCGCAAAGTTAACATATGGTCCAACTGCCTGAATACTAGTGAAATTATCATCACTAATTTTCTCTGCAATGTCTTTTGCAATCAAAGCTGGATTCTTGTGTTCAATCTTAGCCAAAGCAAATGCTGGAAAAGCATAATCTCCCATTTTAGCATTCTTTGGTCTTTCAATTAACATTGCAATTTTTTCTTTAGGTAAATCTACCTGTTCACTAACTAAATCTACGACTTTTTGTTTAAAATCCACTGATAACACCTCTTGCATAAAAAAAGTCTCTTCCTAGCTAATCTAGAAAGAGACGAGAAAGTTTCCCGCGGTACCACTCTACTTGATACAAAGTATCCGCTTATTAATTGATTTTAAAATTGTAGTTAAACACGCCTTCATATCACTCTATTGCCTAACTTCCACCAACCATAGACTCGCTGAAAATAGATTAATATTACTACTTTTAACTCTTTATCATGAAGATTATATCAGCAATCTTAGCCAAAGTGCAATATTAAAACGAATTCATAGCTAAATTTTAATTAAAAGAATAATTAAGTAACTTTTTTGTTTCTGAAAAGCGCTCGTTATCATTTTGAGCACCCAAAATCACTGTAATTACTCTCTTATTATTTTTATCCATTGTACAAGTAAAGCAAGCGCCAGCTCCATCAGTTGTTCCTGTTTTTAACCCATCAACAGGATAATTAGGATCGTAGTCTGAAAGTCCACTTAGCATTTTATTGCTATTAGTCATTAATGTATTTCTAAAATCGGACTTTGCTACTTTAGTCGTACTTAAAACTTCAGGATAATCTGTAACTAATTTTCTCGCAATAATTGCCATATCATTAGCACTCATTTTATTTTCAATTGTCGTTGTCATCCCTAAGAAGTTTTTATTTTTCTCCGGTAACCCATCAACTGTCACCAATTTAACATTATGAAGTTTCCATTTATTGGCCTGCTGCCGCATTTGATTTAAAAAATTAGTCTCACTTCCGCTAACTGCAATCGCCAGCATACGAGCTGCATTATTAGCTGACTTTATCAATGCCGCATCATAAAGTTCTCTAACAGTGTATTTTTGACCTAAACTAAGTGGCACACCTGCATAATCAGGATTAGAACTTAAATTAATGATTTCTTGAGTAGGACTAACAGTTGTATCCCAAGAAATTTTCTTCTCTTTAATTGCTTTTAAGGTTAAGTAAGCAGTTAACAACTTAGTCATTGAAGCAATTGGCAAACTTTGATTGGCATTTTTGGCATAAATGACGTTTTCATTTTTGGCATCAATTGCTACGGCAGCTTTAACATTTAAGTTCACTTGATCGGCATGATAATTAGACGGCATCCCATTTGGACCATGATCATTTTTCCACAGAAAAAAGCAAATAATAATTATTGCTATACCTATTATCCACAGAAATTTTTTTCTAGATTTCTTTTTTGCATGCCTCATTTCGTCACCTAATTTCTTTCGCTGCACATATTTAGTCTACTCATCCTTTACTACAACCTTAGTGCCAACAGGTAATTTTTCATATAGCCATTTAGAATCAGGAATACTCAAGCGAATGCAACCATGCGAGGCTTGGGTTTTACCAAGTTTCTTTGCTTCATTTTTCATGATTTTATTATTACCATCTGTTGGGACCGAATGAAAGAGATAAGTTCCATGGCCGTGCCAGCTAATGTAAGTACGTGCGCCAACCTGGAGACTCTGGTTAAAAAATGTTGCTCCCCTTTCAGCTTCGACAGCATAAGTTCCAGTTGGCGTTGCAGATTTACCATTATGATACACCCCGCAAGATGCAAGCATTGTGTAAACTGGCTTGTTACCATCCATAATATAAACACGATTTCCCTTAATTGAAACTCTTATCCACAAATTATTTAGTCTTACCAGATCAGGATGTGCCTTACTTTCACTTTTAACTTTCCAGCTACCAGCTGGCTGTAAATCTTTAGGATCCGGATATGGTAAATTAGAATCTTTATGTGTAACTTTTTTTACTTTTTGGGCTACTTTTTTTGTTACTTTACTGTTTACTATTTTATTTGGACTTGCCAGCGATACATTACGATGAGGAAATAAAATAATTGCAAATACTAAAATAGTTAGTATTGTTCCAATAATTAAAACAGAGTTTTGATATTTACTTATCTTTTTCATTTTATTCACTTCTCATATTTTCTCATCATTGCAGGAATAAGGGCTGACAGTTGTGTCGGTCGAACAATATAGTGTTTCTTCGCAATTTCATCAGCAGTTATTGAATGAATGCCCACAGCACCTGCGACAGTCTTTAAATTAGGTGTATATTGACCGCAGAAACCACCAATGATTCCAGCTAACGTGTCTCCCATTCCGCCAATCGCCATTCCTGGATTGCCAAAAGGATTCTGATAAATATTTCCTGCTTGATCATAAACTTTAGTATGATTAGATTTTAATACTAAAATAGCATTTTTCCTGGGGACTAATTCATTTAAAAAAGCTTGATTCGATTGATCATTTTGGTCAGCAATTTTTATTTTGCTCAATCTTTGCCACTCCATCTGGTGAGGTGTAAAAATTACTAATTTTGAGTTTACTGGCAATAAATCTTTTTGCTGGCTAATTAAATCAAGTGCACTTGCATCTAAAATCAATACTTGCTTTAAGCTAATGCTATCTCTAATAAGAGCCAAAATATCTCGTGCCTGGTCATCTACATCCCACAAACTACTACATTAGAGCCCACAATTAGATTTTTTAATTCATCTCTTTTATCCCAATCAAGAGCCATAATTTCAGGATCTCTGGCATGTAAGGCACTAATATTTACTGAATCTGTCGCCACCGTAGTCAAACCAGCACCACTGTTTAGTGCACCTTCTGCAGACATAATGAGAGCACCACCATATTTTTTATTACCACCAATTAATAGTACTCGCCCATAATTACCCTTATGTGTGGCACTTTCACGCTTTTTAATTACCTCAGATATTAGTTCTTTTGAAATACTTTTCATTTTTATCTTATCCAAAAAAGCCCATCAAATCGATGAGCTTCAGCTTTATAATTTATCGTTATTTTCCTTTTCTGCAAGTTCAACAGCATATTTTGTCAATTTATCAGCTGCTGTTTCTCGTGCATCTGTTTGAACGCCTAAAGCATAATGCTCAAAATTGTCCTTTAACTCTTTAGAAATCGTATTTTCATATTTTCCTAGTTCGCTATCACTAAATGGCTTAAGGAAATCAGTTATATTATCAAACAAACGCTCCATTGCATAACGAAGTTTTTTATCATCAACATGCTTATTTGACGAAATTTGCTTTTTAATTCTTTCAAGACTGTGAATGGTGTGTGGAAGTAAGATATATTCATCTTCCCTTCTTTGCCAAACAATAACTGCGTCAGTTTCAATATCGTTTAAATTATTTTGCACTTCATCTAAACTACTATCTGCACCAAAAGAATAACTTAATGAATTGTCATCTAAGTAAGCGGCATAATTATCATGCTTATCATCACTGCTACCATCATAGTTATCTAAAAAGTCACGAGCTGCGTTAATATCATGTTGCACTTCTCTCTTTTGAGCTACACTCAAATATTCGGGATCATAATCTTGATAAAGGTGAGTACCTTCTTCAAACTGAATTAGAAGCTGCTCGTCTTGTGCGTTTTTTAAGATCTTATCTATCTTTTTATATGTATCGGTTCCTAAGTAGAAATCTTTTTCATCAATATCAAAATTGAAATTGTTATAACAAGTATCACGCAATCCTAGCAAAGTCATATATGTATCTTTTTTCAATTTTGTCCACCTCTTTCAAACGTTATTTTACTCTTTTTCCTGATAAGCGGGAAATTTTAAATTTTTTATTACTATCGGCGTTGCTCATCTAAGATATTTTTAAAACTCATTAAATTATTTCTTCTCTGCTCACTGAGCGTTGTTGTACCTGAGTTAACATAAGCTTCAAATAATTTTCTAATTATTGGTTCCCATACCTCTTTTTTGACAGAACTATTTTTAATTAAACGAGTGGCTAGTTTATACGTTGTTTTAGGCGTTAATAGATTTCTAAAATAAATTTGATTAGTATCGCTAACAGTTAAATACAACATTTCAATGAAATCTCTTCGTTCAGCATCAGTAGTATTTTTTAGCCATTCAGCAATTGCCTTCCAGGAAATTTCAGAGGTACTATCTAATTGTTTTAAAGTCACAAACTTGTCATTTTTTACACGCCAATTAAACATGTCATGTTGAAGTATATTCACACCTGCAGCCGCTACAATCGTGCAATAATCTTTTTCTCCAATAAGATCATCTTGAAGTATTCCAATTAAGGATCCTTGTGGGATGTATTTATGGATTTTCCCTTTTAATTTTAAAAATTTATTTTTTAATCGATCTTGATTATGAAAGCCGGGACCATCAAAACAGTCTATTCTAACAATATTAGCTAAATCGACCTCTTTTAGGCCTAATGCAACGGCAAAAGCTAAATTACCACCTTTTGAATGACCTCCAATATAAAATTTCCCGGGAAATTTATTTCTTACTTTTCGATAATATGAACGGGCAAAATAGTGAGCTGGTACCCAATCTCTAAAAGACATATTAAAGTTTTCTTTCCATCCAATAGTCGTTGCTGTTGTTCCACGATAAGCAACATAATACTCGCCCGTAGCGACATAAAAAGCAACAGCATTAAACTGCATCTGTGTTTTTGCATCTACCTTACTAATGGCTTGATGCCAAGATACATTTTTAAAACGTGGATTTTTAATCATAATCTTGATTAATTTTTCGGTATTTTTTCCGCCAAGATTGCCTTGTGTTAAAGTCTTAATTTCGTCGTCTGAAGCCAAATCGGTCAACTTAGTGATTTGAGGAAGAAGATCAAAATTGCAATATGCTAACTGTGAAAAAATCATGCTGTCTATCTCGTTTAAAGAAGCTTCACTAAAGCTTTTCCTTTCTTTCGCAGCATATACAAGCATATTATTCATCTTTTCTTCCTCACTTTCTCTAGAATATTATATAATGAAGTTCCTTGGCAGGGGCAAAAAAGGGAAACTTAGGTATAATCACTAAGTTTCCCTTTTTCTCTATATTCTTAAATTCTAATATGCAATCTTGCTAATACTCGGTTAACCTTTGGTCCAATAATCTTTTGCGCTAAGCCAAATTTCACTGATAAGAATGCATACAAAATGCCACCAACAGCAACAGCAAGTATAACTAAAATAAAGGAAGTTGGACGACGCTCAGGCGAAATGAGTTTTCCACCAAAATCAACTACTCCAGTAACTACAACAAACATAGCCATTGAGAAAATTGCGATTCCAATGAATCTTCTGGATGTACGCCCACTATTATATTTGTATCTAACCTTTAAATGTTTCAAAGAAAGCCAAATAGTAATAATTAATCCAATATTTGTAGCTAAAAGTGGTCCATATACCTTAAATAATTGAATCATTGGTAACTGAACAGCAAATTTAATAATGATTCCCAAAACTAAGTATTTTATTGCTAGTCCATTTTCTGATAGTCCCTGTAAAATTGCCATTAAAACCGTAAAAAGTCCTAAACTGATTGCTGTAAAAGACGACAGGTATAAGACATTTGAGCCTAATGGATCATAGCCGTAAAAAATCGTATAAATTGGTGTTGCAATTGCAGCCATCCCTAAAGAAGCAGGAATCATAACAAATAGGAATAGTTCCAATGTGTTTTCAATTTGGCTAGAAATGCTAGCATAATCACGTCTTGCATGAGCACCTGACAAAAGTGGAATGGCAGTTACTGACATAGCAGTAGCTAAAGACACGATAATCATAATTAATTTATTTGCATTTAATCCAAATAACGCATACCATGACTCGATTTGATCAGAACTTGCATGAACAAACATCGCAATCATTGGGTGGAAAGTGTATTGGTCAATTAATTGAAATAATGTAATTCCTGAATCAATGATAATAAATGGAATTGACTGATTAATAATTTCCCAAAAAATCCCAGCAGTAGAAATTTTAATTGCATGATTTGAGTGCTCCATCAATGCGTTTAATTCATTTCTTCTACGATATAAGAACCAAACTAAAAGCAAAATTCCAAATACCGCACCAATAGCTGCAGCTAAATTTGATTGAACAACGGCATGGACATAGGAACCATGTTGAACTTGCATGATGATATATGCCGTTAAAAGCATCCACAATACACGAGCTAATTGTTCAACAAATTGAGACATAGCTGGAGGCATCATATCTGCATAACCTTGGAAATATCCACGCATTATACTCAAAATTGGAATAATTAAAACTGCATAAGATAAACTTCTCATTACAGCAACTTGTCGTGGATCACTTTCTGCCCCATGTAAGAGTGCGCCAATAATATTATCAGTAGCTAAAATTGGAGCACCGAAGTACATAATAGCAGCACAAATTACGCCAAAAATTGCCATCAAAATTAAGCCACGTCTAAACAGCTTACGTCCAATGTCATATTCATTTAGAGCATTATATTTCGCTACTTGCTTAGCAACTGCACCCGGAATACCAGCCGTAGAAATAATGATAAATAAGCTATAAATATTATAACTTTTCGCTGTTAGGGCATTAGCAATATTTCCATGGCTTCCCATCCAGGCATACCAAGGAATAATATACAATGCACCTAAAATTCGTGACACAATAGAGCCAAAGGTCATCCATGCGGAGCCTTTGACCATTGTCTCTTTAGTATTTTTAGTATTATTTTCCATAAAAATAAATTTTCCCTATATCCAGTTAAGCGTCTGAATTATATATTACTCATTAATGTAAACAGTATTTACAAATATTAATTATTTAGGAAAAACTTAAATTACTTAGCAACAATGTTAACGATCTTGTTTGGAATAACAATCACTTTCTTAACATCTTTTCCATCTAAGAATTTTTGAACATGGTCAAGAGAGAGAGCTTCTTTTTCTAAGGCATCTTTATCAGAATCTTTAGCAGCCTTAAATTTACCACGAAGTTTACCGTTAACTTGAACCATAATTTCAACAGTTGATTCAACTAATTTAGCTGGATCATAAGTTGGCCATTTAGCATAAGTAATTGATTCATCATGACCCAAGACTTGCCAGATTTCTTCCATCATGTGTGGCGCCACTGGAGCAAGTAACTTAACAAAACCTTCAGCATATTCACGTGGAATAGTTTTAGCCTTTTGAGCAGCATTTATAAATACCATCATTTGACTAATTGCTGTGTTGAAGTGTAAGGCATCAAAATCTTCCGTAACTTTCTTAACGGTTTCAGCATAAACCTTATCAAGTTCACCGTCATTTTTGTCAACAATTCTTTCTTGCGGAATTGCTTTTAAATCGAGGTCGTTAACAAATAGACGCCATACACGATCTAGGAACTTCTTAGTTGAAGCCGGGCCATTGTCATCCCAGTCAATTGAAGCATCAAGTGGACCCATGAACATTTCATACATTCTAAGTGAGTCAGCACCATATTCATCGATCACATCGTCTGGGTTAACTACGTTACCCTTAGACTTAGACATCTTTTCGTGATTCTTCAAAATCAAGCCTTGGTTATACAAACGTTGGAATGGTTCCTTGGTTGGTACAACACCTAAGTCGTAAAGTACCTTGTGCCAGAATCTAGCATAAAGCAGGTGGCGAACTGCGTGTTCTGCACCACCAATATAAAGGTCAACTGGAAGCCATTGTTTTAAGAGATCGTAATCAGCTAATTCTTTGTCATTGTGTGGATCAACATAACGCAAGTAGTACCAAGAAGAACCAGCCCAGTTAGGCATAGTATTGGTCTCACGTTTACCTTTTCGACCATTTTCATCAACAACATTGACCCAATCAGTTAAGTTAGCCAATGGACTTTCTGGAGTACCAGATGGCTTAATGTCAGTTGCATGTGGTAAACGAAGTGGTAATTCATCTTCAGGAACTAATGAAGTAGTACCATCTTCCCAGTGAATAACAGGAATTGGTTCACCCCAGTAACGTTGACGAGAAAAGTCCCAGTCACGAAGTTTATAGTTGACCTTCTTTTGACCAGCATTGTGATCTTCAAGCCATTCAATCATTCTCTTCTTAGCTTCTTCATTATCTAGGCCGTCTAAGAAGTCTGAATTAATATGCTTACCATTGCCAGTAAAGGCCTCTTTTTCTAAATCTCCGCCTTCAATAACTCGGTTAATTGGTAAACCAAATTTAGTAGCAAAAGCATAATCACGATCATCATGAGCCGGCACTGCCATTACTGCCCCAGTACCGTAACTTGCTAAGACATAATCAGAAATCCAAACTGGAACTTCCTTACCATTGACAGGATTAATTGCATAAGCACCTGTAAATACACCAGTCTTATCCTTATTTAGATCAGTTCTTTCAAGATCAGACTTAGATTCAATTTTCTTAATGTAGGAATCAACTGCTGCTTTTTGTTCAGGGGTAGTGATTTCTTGGACTAATTTACTTTCTGGAGCAAGTACTGTGTAGCTAACACCAAACAAAGTATCTGGACGAGTAGTAAAGACATCAAAAGTCTTATCACTATCTTTAACCTTAAAAGTAACTTGTGCACCTTCTGAACGACCAATCCAGTTGCGTTGCATTTCTTTAACTGGTTCTGGCCAATCTAAATCGTCTAAATCTTCAAGTAAACGATCTGCATAAGCAGTCATCTTAAGCATCCATTGACGCATATTACGGCGGTAAACTGGGTAGCCACCACGTTCAGTCTTACCATCAACGATTTCTTCATTGGCAACAACTGTCCCTAAATCTGGTGACCAGTTAACAGGAACTTCAGCTTCATAAGCTAAACCTTTCTTGTACATCTGTTCAAAAACCCATTGAGTCCACTTATAGTAGTTAGGATCAGAGGTTGTTACTTCGCGATCCCAATCATATGAAAAGCCAAGCTTATTAAGCTGCTTTTTGAAGTTAGCAATATTTTCTTTAGTAACTTTTTCTGGATCTTCACCAGTCTTTAAAGCATATTGCTCTGTTGGCAGACCAAATGCATCCCATCCCATCGGATGAAGCACATTATAGCCTTGTGCTCGCTTCATTCTAGAGATAATATCAGTTGCGGTATAGCCCTCTGGGTGTCCTACATGAAGCCCCTTACCAGATGGAAATGGAAACATATCTAAAGCATAATAGTTTTTCTTCTTAGGATCATTTCCTGTCTTAAAAGTATCATGCTCTGCCCAATATTTTTGCCACTTTTTTTCTACGGTTTTGTGATTGTACACCTAAATCTCTCCTTAAAATTAAAAAACGCCCTATGATAAAAATCATAGGACGAACTTCATTTTCGCGTTACCACCTAAGTTCCACACAGATTATGTGCGACACTCATGCCCCTTAACGCGGAAGGCAAACGATAGACTTCTCATAAGGGTAAGTTCACAGCATAACTGTTAAGCTTTGCACCTAACCAGCTCATCTCTAAAAACAATTATGACTTGCTACTACTCCCTAGTCTTTATTTTTTTATGGATAATGATTATAATTTACCACATCTACTAGAAATTACAAGGGGAGAAATTTTTTTGAAAAAGAAAGATAACAATATAGTCGTTCATGACACACTGGTTCCAGGATTTATTTTTTTAATTCTCTATGTAGTCTGGGCCCTTTTGGTCATATATAAAAATCCATTTATTCATTCTTTTGACCAAACAATTATTCATCTTATTTCTAATAACAATCCAGTCAACATTGCAATTGCAACTAAGTTAACTGTGATCGGGAATACTAGTACTTTAACGATTGCAACTATCGTTTTATTCATCGGTTTACTTATCGCTAAAAAATTTAGTTATGCTTTCTTTTCGGCGGGATTAATGATATGCGCCAATGGCTACAATTGGATTACTAAACATGCGGTTGAACGCCATCGTCCTTTAGTTCATCATTTAGTTTTTGCAGATGGTTATAGCTTTCCATCAGGCCACTCTGTCGGCAGCGCAACTTTCTTCGGAATTCTAATTATTTTAACTATCTTATTAGTTAAAAATAAATTTTGGCGCATCACGCTAATTATTATTTGGATTATTTTTCCACTGTTTATCGGTTATACTCGAATCTTCTGTCATGTTCATTATCCTTCCGATGTAGTCGGTGGATGGTTAGAAGGTACTACTTTTGTTTTACTAGGTTTTTCAGTTCTGTACCATTCTTACTTAAAAAAGCATAATTAAAAAAAACGCTAACTGAGATCTAATCTAGATCAATCTCAGTTAGCGCTTTTTATTTTGCAATTTTCTTTTGCTTATAAAGTTGATTAAGAATTAAAGATAAAACAATAACAATTAAAGAAACTACATATACAGACTTTAACCCGCTTAATAATACTTGTCTTAAACCTGGTATTAAATTAGCAGCCAAATGCTTAGCCTTATCAGTTGAAACTATATCATTCATCATCTTTTGCGTTAAATTTGGATGATGCGATAATTGTTTAGCTACGACCACATTAAAAGTAATACCATAGATCGATACCATCATAGTCTGTCCTAAATATTTCATTAGTGTATTAAAACTAGTAGCAACACCAATCTTATCGCGTCCAACAATTACTTGAGAGCGAACTTGTGAAGCTGTAGTAATAGCCCCAAAAGCTGTTCCGTTAAAGGCCGCAATTAAGCAAAATATCCAAAACGATGTGTAAATCGGAACTAAAATTAATGCTAAATCAGCGACTATCAAGATAAGCAGCATATAATCATATGTTTTCTTTATCCCCCATCGACCTAACATACCACCAATTAAAAATGAACCCACGATCCACATTAAAGAACTTGGTGTTACTGCAAAGCCAGCAACAGACGCACTTGTGGCATTTATTCCTTGCATCCATGTCGGAATATAAAATTCAAAGCCAATAACCACACCAGAAATAAGTAACGTAATCAAGTTAATCATTGTAAATTCTTTACTGCTTAACATATCCAGTGGCATAATTGGATCTTTTGCTCTTTTTTCAGCTTTGAAAAAGATAATCGCCGAAACAATAATAATAACTACTAAACCTAATAAGACAATATTTAAGCCATTTTCTAACTCTTGTAAAAATACCATTAAAGCCAATAAAAAGATAACCAAGCAAGTTGTTCCCTTTAAATCCAAAGTAGAATTACTGCTAGTTTTCCTTTCCTTTAAGAAGAAAACGACCAAAAGAAAAGCTATGATTCCTAACGGCACATTAATATAAAAAATCCAGTGCCATGAAAGATGCTGTACAATAAATCCACCTAATAAAGGAGCAATAACAGAAGCTACTCCCCAAAAGCCGGAGTTCAATCCTAACATTTTTGCTCTTTTTTCTAGTGTATATAAATCAGCGATGATTGTAACTGCCACCGGCTGAACAGCACCTGAACCTAATCCTTGAATCACACGGAAGAGAATCAGTTCTACCATATTTTGAGCAATTCCGCAGAGCGCAGAACCAACTACAAAAACCGCAACTCCAAATAGAAAAACAGGTTTTCTGCCAATACTATCAGCTAATTTTCCATAAATTGGAGTTGAAACAGCAGTCATCAATAAGAAAGTTGAAACTACCCAATTCATGATTTCTAATCCATTTAGATCAGAAACGATAGTTGGCATCGCCGTTGAAACAATGGTACCTTCAATTGCAGTCATAAAAGTCGTCAAAAAGATAGCAATTGTAACAATTTTAGTATTACTTCTATTTTGCATGCTCACTCACATAATTTTTCAAAGCTTCTACTTTATCAGTATGTTCCCAAGGTAAGTCAATATCTGTTCTTCCAAAATGTCCGTAAGCGGCTGTTTGACGGTAAATAGGACGTCTTAAGTTAAGCATCTCAATAATACCAGCTGGTCTTAAATCAAAGACATTTCTAACGGCTTCAACTAGCAAATCTTCACTTACCTTACTTGTTCCATGAGTATCCACCATGATTGAAACTGGATGAGCAACTCCAATTGCATAAGCAAGTTGAATTTCACATTGGTAAGCTAGATCAGCAGCTACAATATTCTTAGCTACATATCTAGCTGCATAACTAGCGCTTCGGTCAACTTTTGTTAAGTCTTTGCCTGAAAATGCACCACCACCGTGACGGGCATATCCACCATAGGTATCAACAATAATCTTTCGACCAGTTAAACCGGAATCTCCCTTAGGTCCGCCAATGACAAAGCGACCAGAAGGATTAATTAAGAACTTAGTATTTTCATCAAGATATTGAGATGGAATAACTTTCTTAATTACCATATCAATCATTGCTTCACGAATTTCATCATTAGTTACTGTTGCATCAGTTTGAGTAGAAATAACGACTGTGTCTACACGTTTTGGCTTATTGTCATCATCATATTCCACAGTTACTTGTGCCTTTGCGTCTGGTCTTAGCCAATCAAGACGTCCTTCTTTGCGAAGACTAGCAACCCGTCTCATCAATGAATGTGCTAAAGAAATAGGAAGTGGCATTAATTCAGGTGTTTCTTTAATCGCAAACCCAAACATTAAGCCTTGATCTCCCGCACCAATCTTATCCAAATCATCTTTATCTTCATGATTCTCACGTGTTTCTAGAGATTCATTAACACCGCCAGCAATATCACTCGATTGTTCATCAATATCAACCAAAATGGCACAATTATTACCATCAAAACCCAGTTCAGGACGATTATAACCAATTTCTAAAATTGTCTTTCGAACTACTGATTGTATATCTACATAAGCAGAAGTAGAAATTTCACCAACTACTAGTACAAGACCAGTAGTAACCGTAGTTTCACATGCGACACGACCATTTGGATCCTTAGCTAAAATAGCATCCAAAATTGCATCAGAGATTTGATCGGCAACCTTATCAGGGTGTCCTTCCGAAACTGATTCTGAAGTAAATAAACGTTTTTCTTTTCTCATAGAGTCCCCCATCTTTCGGTTACAAGGCATCTTCGCTAAAAAACGAATCCTTTCGGGACCTTAACCGAATAACAATATATACAAAATTTCGTTCATTAATTTTTAAACACAAAAAAAGACTACCATATTCGGTAGTCCATGAACGATGGAGGATACAGGGCTCGAACCTGTGACCTCCTGCTTGTAAGGCAGATGCTCTCCCAGCTGAGCTAATCCTCCAACAACCATATTTAATATGGTAATGACCCGTACGAGATTTGAACTCATGTTACCGCCGTGAAAGGGCGGTGTCTTAACCACTTGACCAACGGGTCGTTTTTTAACGTACTTATTAATCATACTCTATTTATAAAGCAATGTCAACAAGTTTTTATTTTTGATGCGTTGCTTTGTATTACCTTCCGCATCAGCAATAACTATATTACTAAAAACACCCAGTTGATGCAACCCCTAATTTGAACTTTTTTTCTTTTATTGCATTTTTACTCTCTATCGTTTAATAAAGGTGCTACACTTAGCGTATATGGAGGTACGTTATGTCTAGTAACAAATGTATTATTGACAATAAAAACAGCAAAAAACTATTAAAACTCGCTGACGGGAACTTAATTTGCGAAGATCACGCGAAATTAACCCCCTGGCAAAAAGAAGAATTAATTGAAAAAGACGCTAATCAAGTTAATGAGTATATAGATAATTTGACCAATAAATATTTGGCCGAACACGAAATTAAACATGTCGAACCGTCCTATATATCTCTTCTCCATAAAACTGCTCAAAGTGATTTAATGGACGGAGTTTCACCTGAAGAGACTTTAAAGCTACAAAACTGGATCTTAATTAAGCAAAATAATGAAATTATTCGATTACTTAAAGATTTAAAAACCAAAAATAAATAAATTGAAAAATCTTACTAAATCTTGAGACTGATAATAGTCTTGATTTAGTAGGATTTTTCTTTTGAGCAAAAATCTAAGATTAGTTAAAAATCACATTTTTCCTGCAAAACCCTTAATAAGATCTAAACTACTTATTAATATACTCTTAAATAGACATATATAACTAATTTAGAGTTGTTTTTTAGCTTTTAAGATAAATGTGCTCAAAATTTGTAAAATCTCTTTGATAAGCGAATTTTTTCTTATTATAAAAACGCTACTATCATACTGAATAACTACTTTTTCTTAGCACATAAAAAAGCACATTGGAATATTCCAATGTGCTTAATTCAAAGCGGAGATTGAGAGATTCGAACCCTCGCGCCGGTATAAACCGACCTACACCCTTAGCAGGGGCGCCTCTTCAGCCACTTGAGTAAATCTCCAATGGGCCTAAATGGACTTGAACCATCGACCTCACGCTTATCAGGCGTGCGCTCTAACCAGCTGAGCTATAGGCCCCTTTTCCTTTGAAGCGGGTAACGAGAATCGGACTCGCGACTAAAGCTTGGAAGGCTTTCGTTTTACCACTAAACTATACCCGCAACTTCTTGCTTCCTAATGGCGCGAGACGGAATCGAACCGCCGACACAAGGAGCTTCAATCCTTTGCTCTACCAACTGAGCTATCGAGCCATTACGGTCCCTACCGGATTCGGACCGGTGATCTCCTCCGTGACAGGGAGGCGTGATAACCCCTACACTAAGGGACCATATTGCGGGAACAGGATTTGAACCTATGACCTTCGGGTTATGAGCCCGACGAGCTACCAGACTGCTCCATCCCGCGATGTTTTTATATAAAAAAAGCCAAGATCCTATGGACCTTGTAGGACTCGAACCTACGACCCGACGGTTATGAGCCGTCTGCTCTAACCAACTGAGCTAAAGGTCCAAGCTTACCTCTATAGCGGCGGGGGGGATCGAACCCTCGACCTCCCGGGTATGAACCGGACGCTCTAGCCAGCTGAGCTACACCGCCATCCTGTAACTTCCTGTTTAAGCTACAATCGGGAAGACAGGATTCGAACCTGCGACCCCCTGGTCCCAAACCAGGTGCTCTACCAAACTGAGCCACTTCCCGAAGTGTGCACCCTGAAGGATTTGAACCTTCAACCTTCTGATTCGTAGTCAGACACTCTATCCAGTTGCGCTAAGGGTGCATCATTATATGCCGAGGACCGGAATCGAACCGGTACGGTTGTCACCAACCGCGGGATTTTAAGTCCCGTGCGTCTGCCAGTTCCGCCACCCCGGCATGATAATGATAAGCGGAAGACGGGATTCGAACCCGCGACCCCCACCATGGCAAGGTGATGTTCTACCACTGAACTACTTCCGCAGTACATTTACTAGTATAGCAAAACATCATTCGATTGCAAGTACTTTTTCTGAAAAAATCAAAAAAATAGACCATCTTCAAAGACAGCCTATTTTTTAAATTATTTATTCTTTTTCTTCAAGTCTTCTTGCACTTCGGCATCAACGTCTTCAACCTTTTCAGGACGCATTGTTGGGAAGAGCAATACATCACGGATAGCTGGAGCATCAGTTAAAAGCATTACCAAACGGTCAATACCAATACCTAAACCACCTGTAGGAGGCATACCAAATTCCATTGCACGGATATAATCTTCATCAATCATATCAGCTTCATCGTTACCAGCTTCGCGTTCTTCCATTTGTTCTTCAAAACGGTGGCGTTGATCAACTGGATCATTTAGTTCTGAGAAGGCATTTCCGTATTCCATTCCCAAAATAAAGATTTCAAAACGATCAGTAAATCTTGGATCATCTGCATTCTTTTTAGCAAGTGGTGAAATTTCTACCGGGTGCCCATAAACAAAGGTTGGATCAACAATAGTCTTTTCACAAAATTCATCAAAGAAAGCATTAATTACATGACCGACTTTCCAGAATGGTTCAGTATGAATTCCATGTTCCTCTGCGATCTTCTTAGCTTCTTCGTCAGTCATTTCTTTCCAGAAGTCAACACCAGTCTTTTCCTTAATTAAGTCAACCATATGAACGCGGCGGAATGGCTTACCTAAGTCAATATCAGTACCTTGGTAGTTAATCTTACCGTCTGGAGAAACTACTTTAGCAGCTGCTCTGATAATTCCTTCTGCTTCATCCATGACATCGTGGAAATCCCAGTAAGCAGCATAAGTTTCAAGCTCAGTAAATTCAGGATTGTGGCGAGTATCAACACCTTCGTTTCTAAATACTCGGCCAATTTCATAAACTCTTTCCATACCACCGACAATCAAACGCTTCAATGGAAGTTCCAACGCAATTCTCATGTAAAGATCAATGTCCAAAGCGTTGTGGTGAGTAATAAATGGGCGTGCTTCAGCACCACCTGGAATATTGTGAAGAACTGGAGTTTCAACTTCTAAGAAATCTTGGTTATTTAAGTAGTTACGAATAGCTTGAATAATTTGAGTACGATGAACAAAACGCATGTAACTTTCGTGATTAGTAATCAAATCAAGATAACGTTGACGATAAATTTGTTCAACATCTTTCAAACCGTCCCATTTATTAGGTAATGGGCGAAGAGCTTTAGCTAAAAAAGTAACGTGAGTAGCACGAATAGTTAACTCACCAGTATCAGTTTTCATTACTTCCCCATCAATGCCTAAGAAGTCACCAATATCTGATTTCTTAAAAATCTTGTAGTTGTCTTCGCCAACAATATCTTTACGTACATAAATTTGAATCTTACCAGTACGGTCATAAAGATCAGCAAAACCTACTTTACCCTTACCACGCTTGGCAAGCATACGACCTGCAATTTTGGTCATAGGCATATCGGCATTTAATTCATCTTTATCTTCTTTACTATACTTTTCATTCAAAGTACGAGCTAAGTCTTGACGATCAAACTTTCTTACACCAAAAGGTTCAATGCCATTTTCACGCATTTCGTCCATTTTTTCACGACGAACAATTAGTTGGTCGTTCATTTCATTCTTTGCCACTCTAAAAACTCCTTTTATCGATTAATTTGCTTTTGTCTTGCTTCATATTTTTCCACAAAGTCATCTAACAAGTCAAAAACTTCTTGTTTCGTCCAAACATCATTTATTTTAGCACGGGTTCGAGCTGAACGGGGAATTCCTTTCAAATAATAAGCAGCTTGACGTCTAAATTCCGGTACAGCAATTTTTTCACCTTTAAGATCAATTAAGCCATTTAACTGTTCTTTAGCAGTTGCCACTTTTTCTTCAACAGTTTGTGGACGTAGTTTTTCACCAGTGTCTAAATAATGAACCATGTCCTTAATAATCCATGGATTTCCCAAGGCTGCTCTACCGACCATTACTGCATCAGCTCCAACATCTTCAAGCATTGATTTTGCTTTTTCAGGTGTTGTAACATCTCCATTACCAACAAAAGGTATGGTTAATGCATCTGCAACATCTTTTAAGGTTTCCCAATCTGCCTCACCCATATACATTTGTTTTCTAGTACGTCCGTGCATAGCAACAGCACTAGCACCAGCTTCTTGGGCAGCCAAGGCATTTTCAACAGCAAATATATGCTTTTGATCCCAGCCTGTTCTCATTTTAACAGTTACTGGTTTGTTCACATCTCTCACTACAGCATGAACCATTTGATAAATCTTATTTGGATCCAATAACCAACGAGCTCCAGCATCAGTCTTGGTTACTTTTGGTACAGGACAACCCATATTGATGTTGATAATGTCAGCTGCAGTATGAGTATCCACATAATGAGCAGCTTCAACTAAAGTTTCTTCACTTCCACCGAAAATTTGAATACTCATCGGATGCTCTCTAGGATCAACTGTCAACATATCTAAAGTCTTTTTATTGCGGTAAATAATTCCATGATCTGAAATCATTTCACAAACCACTAGGCCTGCGCCAAATTCTTTACATACTACTCGGAAAGCAGCATTTGAAATTCCAGCCATCGGTGCAACTACTACACGATTAGGAATTTCAACATCCCTAATTTTCCAACTATCGTTTTTCACACTTGCTCATCCTTTCAAATACCCTAATATCATAGCAAAACTATCTACTACACACCACTTTAATTTACCTTCTTAAGAACATCTTTTAATTCATCTTCAGTAAAGTGATATTTTTCTTTGCAGAAACGACAAACTAATTCTGCACCGTGATCCTTTTCAATCATTTCTTTTAGTTGTCCTGGCTTAAGTGTAGCTAAAATTTTGCTGTATTTTTCTTTTGAGCAATCACAGGAAAACGCAACATCTTCTTTAGCCAAAATCTTGCAATCAGTTCCTAGGATCCTTTCGGCTAGATTTTCAGGTGTCATTCCATCTAGGAATAAAGTTGAAAGATTCGGAAGAGCTTTAATTCTCTTTTCTACTTGAGCTAATTGTTCGTCAGTTGCTCCTGGCAATGCTTGTAATACAAAACCGCCCGCAGCTCCGATACTATTGTTTGGTTCAACAAAAACAGACAAGCCAACAGCTGAAGGAATTTGTTCAGATTTTGCTAAATAATATGTAAAATCTTCCGCAATTTCTCCACTAACAATCGGAACCTGACCGGTATAAGGTTCTTTTAGGCCTTGATCTTTGGTTACTTCAAGCCAACCTTCACCAACAGCTCTTGCTACATCAATATGTCCATCTTTCTTAGGAGGAAGAGCAATATGCGGATTTTGTATATACCCCTTAATAGTCAAGTCAGCTTTTGCTGTTACAACAGTTGCTCCTACTGGACCGTTGCCTAGTAATCTAACTGTCAATTCATCTTTATCTTTCAATAAGGCTGCTGATAAAAGCAGACCGCCAATTAAAGTTCTACCAAGTACAGCTGACGATGCGCTCCATGTATCATGTCTTTTTTGCGCTTCACCAACAAGACCTTTGGCATTAACTGTAATCAATCGTAAGTTTTTAGTTTTATCAATTGCTTTTACTAAATAATCTTTCATTTTTTCTTTCCCCTAAAAAATAAAGCCTATAAAACATAGACTTTACTTTTTGACTAATACTTTTTCTTTTTCAAAAAAATTAAATACCACTAGTAGGATTATACCTATGATACTTGTTACAGCGCCAATAAGCAATTTAATACTGTCGATATTACTGAATTTTTACCTACTTAAAAAAATACACTTCTCCAAAACAAGCATCGAGAAGTGTATCTAATCAATTAATCTTTCTTATTTTTCTTTAAAAATAAAGTAAATACAATTAAGGAAATAATACCAATAATGCTCAAGATAGCACCTACTAATACACCTGGGGTTCTATATTTCAATGTAATTTGATGAGTTCCTGGTTTCATCTTTAATCCAATAAATACACCCAATGTACGATTAATTTTAACTGGTTTTCCGTCTACTTTAGCTTGCCAGCCCTTACTATAAGGGATAGTAGTCACTAAGTTTTGATTTTTATCAATTGTAACTTTACCAGCTACATATCCATCTTTAAAGCTTGTAAATTTCATTTCTCTGTTACGGGCTTTTTTGACTTTATCATGCAAAGCTGAAAAGTCGATATTCACAAATTTAGGGTATTTGAGAATGAACTTGCCGCCTTTTCCATCTATGGTCATTTTAATATCAACTTTTCCATTCTTATCGGCTTGAACGCCAATTAGTTGATCTGTATATTCTTGAAGTTGAACTTGTTTACCGTTTATAGTCAAACTAAATGGAGGACGATAATCAGGATTTTTATTCCATTGATAATTATTTAAAGGAAGTACTAATTGCATCAAATTTTTGCTAAATCGAATATATCCCACTTGGTTAGGTTTCAGATTATCATAGGTGAAACTCATCGTACCAGGACGCTCTTTATCATATCTTTTAATTGTGAAATATTTTTGTTCAGTACGTTTAGTAATCTTCTTATGTTTCTTTATGACATGATACTTTACTGTACCATATTTCACTGACAAGTTATTTGTTGTAATTCGAGCCTTTTTAGTACTATAATCCAGCACATTTGATTTAGATTGGGTCAAAGAATTTAAAACTAAGTTTTGATTATAGACAGGATTTTCATCTTTAAACTTTAATTTATTGGATAAATTACCAGCAAAGGCAAATGGAAGTGTTTCATTTCGATACACAGTTTTATCGCCCTGTTTTAAAATAACTGGTCTAGTTTTTAAATCATCTCTTAAACCATAGTTAACATATTCTGGTGAAATGCTTTGATTAGTCAAAGAACTGTTAATAAAGCTCTTAACATTAAAAATAGCATCAGTAACTACAGTACCAGTTTGATAATAATAGAAGTATCTAAATGTTGAAAATCCTAAATCAGTCATCAAACTACTAATTCGTGAATCATTATTGGATGAAAATTCTTCTACCCCACGATAATTAAAAGTATATCCTTCACCGCGATCATTATTTAGTTCATAATTTTTAGCAATTCTACCTGTCTTATCAGCTGCTGGGATCTTCGAAATTATTTCATTATTTTCTGCAACGTATCTAGGATAGTAATCACTCTTCATTCCAAGATGGCTAAGGCCAGTATATGCGTTTCCCGATAATTCGACTAGCCCAAATAATATTAGAATAATTCGAACGAAGTTTTTATTTGAAAAGTAGATTAATATTCCAAAGAGAAGTACTAAAGCTACGGCTATCCATTCATAAAAATTATTTGGTCCAATTCGACGACGAATATATACAGTCATCAAACTTAGCAATAAATAAATAGTGGTAGCTATGATTCTATCTTTTCTCTTAAAGTCTTGATATGACAGCTCTTTTGCTGCTAAAAGCAAAATCCAAAATACGATTAAAAAACTAAACCGATAAGGATAAGCAATAGTTTGTTGTCCACCATGCCAGAATAAGTATAACGGACGCACGATAATGCTTAAGACAAACATAATTCCAATTATCAGATTAGTAATTCTAGCTTTAACTGAATTACGAGAATCAATAAAGTAGATAATAAAAATTATAGCAGCTAATGTACCTACAAAAATTGGCGGCCAATCATTGTAAGTATCCCCAATAAACAGTCTTGATACTGTTTTTCCCCCAGTAATAAGTAGCTTAATATTAAAATCTGAATTAAAATCCGACTGTGCTAATTTATTACTTGAGAGATTAAATAGAGTTGGTAATAGGACTATTGCACTAATTAAACCACTAATAATTGAACTGATCGCAAAATTCAAGAATTGGTGGAAAAATAGTCTTATGTCTTTAAAATTATTGATTGTATATGCTAGGAAAATAATTACCATAAAGATACAAATCATGTAACCAATATAGTAATTAAATATAATGGCACAAGCCAGTAAAATACTATACGCGAGCCATTTATTAGTCTTGATTCCTCTAACCAAAGCATAAGTGATTAAAGGCAACAAAATTAATCCATCAAACCACATGACATTTCCAGCATAAGCAACTGAATAGCCACTTAAACTATACGCAATTCCTAAAAAAATTGCATAGGCCTGATATTTAAAGTTAAACCATTTTAAAATAAGCCAAGTAAATGTACCACTCATCAAACCTAGCTTAAGCAGGATTATTACATAAACGGCAATATTGATTTTATTTGCAGGAAAAAGAAAAACTATAAAATTTAACGGACTTAAGACATAGTAAGCAATGTTACCAGCCATATCTCCACCTAGTCCATTAGAAAAAGTATACCCAGCACTAGCCCAATTTCCTAAAACTAAATGACGATAGTATTGAAAGAAAGATAAGTACTGATTAGGTAAATCTCCTCCGTACAATACTCCTCCAAAGATTGGATTACAATCAGTGAAAGTAGATAAAAGGAAAAAGAGCACTATAGTTGTCAAACAACTTATTAAGCTTAATTTTAAAATCTTTTTGTCTTTTTTACTTAAATATTTCATTCTTAATACCAAAAAACTCCTTTCTAAAATCTGTAATTTCAGTATTAGAAAGGAGTATAAACATTACTCTTACAATAAACTCTTACCTATCCTCGTTTTCATCTGAATTGTGTTCGTCAGAATCTTTCTTTTCAGATGGTGGATTAAGTGGAATATCGTCAATATTCTTATGATCATCAGGAAGTGGATGAACGTCTTCTTTGTCATCCTTATTTTCAGTTTCTTCTCTTTGTTGATCCTTCTTTTCCATTGCAGCTTTTGCTTCTTCATAAGTTGAAGCCTTAGATTCACTTGGAAATTCATTCTCATCATTTTCTGGCATTTTACCAGTCTTGAATAATGAAAGAATTTGCTTTTCGTTTAAAGTTTCATACTTGAGCAATGCTTCTGCAATAATCTTGTGAGTTTCACGGTGGCTCTTAATGATATCAACGGCTTGTTTGTGACCTTCATCAAGAATTTCTTTAACTGCTTCATCGATCTTAGCAGCTGTAGCTTCACTGTACGGCTTAGTTCCATAAGGTGATTGCATACTTGGAGATTCAAGCTCAGTCATACCAACATCAGTCATACCATATTGAGTAACCATACCACGAGCAATGTTAGTGGCTTGTTCAAAGTCGTTTGAAGCACCCGTAGATTTATCACCAACAACTACTTCTTCACCAGCACGACCACCCATTAAACCAGCAACTTGTTCCATTAATTGCTTCTTAGTGATGATATTTTCATCCTCTTTTGGAAGCATAATGTTATATCCACCAGCACGACCTCTAGGTACAATCGTAACTTTACGAACGGTTCTAGAATCGCTAAGGACTAAACCAACGATTGCGTGTCCTGCTTCATGGTATGCAACACGCTTTCTTTCTTCAGGAGAAATAACAGTGTCTTTCTTAGCTGGTCCTGCAATAACGCGGTCTTCTGCTTCATCAATATCAGATGCTGTAATTTCAGTCTTATTACGACGAGCAGCAACTAAAGCAGCTTCGTTTAAAACATTTTCAAGATCAGCACCCACAAAACCAGGAGTTTGGCGTGCTACTTCTTTTAAGTCGACATCTGGTGCTAAAGGTTTATTCTTAGCATGAACTTTTAAGATAGCTTCACGTCCTTTAACATCTGGACGACCAACTAAAACCTTACGGTCAAAACGGCCAGGACGAAGAAGTGCCGGGTCAAGAACATCTGAACGGTTAGTAGCTGCCATAACAATGACACCTTCATCACCTTCGAAACCATCCATCTCAACCAATAGTTGGTTCAAAGTCTGTTCTCTTTCATCATGACCACCGCTAACACCATTGCCACGTTTACGTCCAACGGCATCAATTTCATCAATGAAAATGATACTTGGGGCATTCTTCTTAGCTGTTTCAAATAAGTCACGTACACGAGATGCACCAACACCGACGAACATTTCAACAAAGTCTGAACCAGAAATTGAATAAAATGGTACACCAGCTTCACCAGCAACCGCACGGGCAAGTAAAGTTTTACCAGTACCAGGAGGGCCCTCGAGAAGAACACCAGCCGGAATTCTAGCACCTAATTTAGTATATTTTGCTGGATTCTTTAAGAATTCAACAATTTCAACTAACTCTTGCTTTTCTTCTTCTTCACCAGCTACATCTGAGAATCTAACCTTATTTTTACTTGGATCTTGTGGCTTAACATGAGATTTTCCAAAGTTCATCATGCCGCCACCACGACCCTGTCCACCTTGGTTCATCATCATCCAAAGCATGACAATAAAAATCAAAGTTGGAACAAGCATGACAATAGTAGAAATCCAAGTTCCAGATTGAGATTCACCTTGTCCAGAAATTGATGCTCCGCTCTTTTGAGCAAGATCTGAAACTGTCTTAACCATTGAGTCATTTTGAAGCATCGTAGTACTGAAACGAGTTACTTCACTACTACTTTGTGAACTTGGAATAAGTCCAAATCCAGTACTATTTTGATTCTTTGACTTTTGAGCTTTCTTATAAGATCCAGTAACCGTATATACACCATTCGATGGTTGTACATTGATACTCTTGACTTTACCCGCTTTTAAATCTTTTACTAATTGAGAATAACGGATATTTTCTGTGGAACCATTACTACCTGAGCCACCCACAGCCCAATTGATTCCAGCCAAGAGGATCACGAATACTATGATATAGAAAAGACCGTTAGAAAGCAGTCTATTTCTTTTATTTTTCATCTATAAACCTCCGCGACACTTCTTGGAATTACTCCAACGATTTTACCACAAATTACGCTTTTACCATAGAACTTTGCACAAACTTAAAGATAAATATATACATTATATCGAATAAAATCTGGATTATATTCTTGATTTTGATAGACATTTTCAACATAAACTGGATTTTTTCCTTGCCAAATAGTTAGACAATACGGCCTTAATATCAAAGGAATTCCATTCTCCGCAAATTTTTTCTTAGCTTTTGTTTGCCTGCCATCAGCTAGTCTTAATTTGCTTCCCTGAGGTAAACTTCCCACCTCTAAGAAATCACTTTTTGCTCCATAGAAATATCCAACTAAGTTGCCCAGTTTTTTATCATTTGAAATCATGTATTCTTTTCCGTTTAAAGAAAACTTTTCATCGAGCTTAATTTTCTTTTTATTAACGTCAATTGGCGTTAACTCGTTTCTATTTATCAAGTAATAATAATCTTGATAAAAAATTAATTGAAAATTTTCTTTGTTAAAAGTTGCATTTTTGCTCCACCTAATTTCATCAAAGTGAACTCGTTGATGCCACTTTTTATAAATTAGATAATCAAAAAAAGCTGCTAACTGATTTTTATTTAAGTCTATTAGATCTGATTTCCTACCTTGTAAAGCTTTACCAAAGCTAACAGGTAAAATCAAACTTTCAAAAAAGCTACTTTGACAGTCTGAAAGTAGCGCTGCACTTTCGCTAAAACGATAGGCATTTTCAACTAAATGATTCGTTTCTTTTTTCAATAAAGGAACAACATGATGCCTTAAACGATTTCTTAAAGTATCATCTTCAAAATTAGTCTCGTCTTCAATATAGTCTAAGTCATTCTGCTTATCATATTCTAACAACTGATCTTTTGAATACTTAATTAACGGCCGTAATAGCTTCATAGAGTTAAAATTTCCTACGACCTGAAGACTATTCATTTCAGCTACATCCCCTGAACGAATAAATTTGAGTAAAATATTTTCAATTAAATCATCGCCATGATGTGCTGTTAACAAGTAATCAACCTGATATTTTTTCCCGGTATTGGCTAAAAATGCATAGCGAAACTCACGCGCCCTTGCTTCAATACCAGTTTGAGGATGAAGCGCAAGGGGCCAACTTTTTTCTATTAGTTTTACTTTAAAAGCAGTGGTTAATCTTTGTAGTAACTCACTTTCTAAATAACTATCTTTTCTTAGACAATGATCCAAATGAGCAACAATTAACTGTTCTGAAGGATCAGGTAAGAAGTTAACTAACATATGGAATAATGCCACTGAATCAGGTCCACCACTTGCAGCTAACAAGAACTTTTTATTTTTAATTTCAATATTATTTTTAGTAAAAAAATTTGTAAATTCTGTCATTGTTAAATAAAAAAGTGACCTTTACTGGTCACTTAACTCAATTGAATTCTTTAAATCTGCTATTTTCTTTGTAGAACTTTCTACTAGCTTTGCTAAAGGAGTAAAGTCTTTACTATCTTTAAATTCATTAGTCGGATCAATCAAATCAGGATTATTTACTTGACTCAGAGAGAGCGAAAGCTTTCCCTCACGATTATTGATAATAACTACCCTGATCTCATCTCCAATACTGTACTTGTTCCTAGCACTTTCCCATTTATCACCAAAATCTTTATGAAAAATCAAGCCATGATGATGGTGCAGTAAAGTCACAAAAATCCCAAGTTTAGTAATATTGTTAACTTTAGCATTAAGTCTTAATCCAATTGGAAATTTCACTAATAATCCTCCTCTTTATCAGGAAGAGTATATATTGATTCGCCAGATTTAGAATAGTAGAACTTATAACGTATTACTTTAGCCACATAATCAGGATCTTTCAGATCTGCCACTTGCGCCTTTAATTTTTTATTAGTTTTATTAACTTGGTTTAACTCTGTCTTATTCGTTTGAATTTGACTATTAATTCTACCCGTTTGTACATGGACCATAATTAACTGTAGTCCAAAAATTAAAATTGCAATTGCAAAACAAGCAACAATTCGGTTTCGCCGAACGCGATGAACTTCTTTTTCTTTCCTAGCTGCTTTGCGCCGTAAGCGCGCCAAGCGTTCTTCATCGCTTAAGGCATTATAAAGTCGTGGCCCTCTCTGCATACGCGTGTCCCTGCCTTTTCGTTTATATTCTAAATCTTAATTATAACACCACTTGTTATTAATATAACACCTTACTCTTCCCTTGTCATTAATCAATTAGCTCATACAAATCGCTTGCTTCAGCCTTCTTAGTCGTTTCTCTCAAGTCAAGTACACGAGCTTTCAATTGTTTCGTACCGAATCCGATTTCAATAACATCACCGACTTTTACGTCATACCTGGATTTAACTACTCGATCATTAACTTTTACTCTTCCTTGATCTGCCATTTCTTTAGCAACTGTACGTCTCTTAACTAATCTAGATACTTTTAAAAACTTATCGATTCTCATTTTATTTTCCTCTCTATCTTTGAACAATATCGCTCGCCGCTGCCAAAAATACATGTAATTCATTAAATAATTGTCTAGTGCTCATCTTTTTTTCAAGTTCAAGCATGACATTCATTCTCTTTTGTGGATCCATATTAATCCTAGCTCTTAACGACACATGTTCTAATGCCTTAAAAATATTTGGCCCTTCTAATTCTTCACTAGCACGATTATTGAAAATAACCTGTAATTTATCATCTGACTTCTGATTAATTGCTACAACTTGAGCCAAATCGGCATCTGCTTTAACCTTTGATACATTTAACAAATTTTCCACCGCTAATGGATAATCTCCAAAACGATCAATTAATTCATCGGCAATACTTTCTGCTTCTTTTTGATCATTAATTCCTTTAATTTTTTTATAAAATTCAATCTTCTGTTCCTGATCAGCAATATAATCATCGGGAATATATGCTTCCAAATTAAATTGCACTTCTGCATTAGATTTAACAGCAACTTTCTTGCCTTTACGTTTCTTAATTGCATCATCTAGCATTTGAGCATACAGATCATAACCAACGCTATCAATAAAGCCGTGTTGCTGTTTTCCTAGCATGTTGCCGGCTCCTCTAATTGACAAGTCCCGCATTGCAATCTTAAAGCCAGATCCCAATTCAGTAAAATCGCGAATAGCACTTAGTCTTTTTTCACCAATTTCCGTTAAAACCTTATTAGGCTGATACAAGAAATAGGCATAAGCTAAACGAGCACTTCGTCCAATTCGACCACGTAATTGATAAAGCTGACTTAATCCATAGTGATCTGCATTTTCAACAATCATTGTGTTGACATTAGGCATATCAACTCCAGTTTCGATAATTGTTGTTGTTACTAAGATATCAAACTCATTTCTTGAAAAACGATACATAATATCTTCCATTTGGTTTTCGCTCATGCGACCATGAATATATTCAATTTTAGCTTCTGGTATCAGTTCCTCTAATCGGCTAACTACTTTATCAATGTCATCAATCCGATTATGCAAGAAGAATACCTGCCCATTTCGCTTCATTTCTCTAAGAACCGCTTCGCGTACAACACTAGGCATCTCTTCCATGACATAGGTTTGAATTGGATATCGATTAGTTGGCGGCGTTTCCATTACAGAAAGGTCTCTCACGCCAACCATTGACATGTGTAAAGTACGCGGAATTGGCGTAGCTGTCAAAGTCAAAACATCAATATTAGCTTTTAATTCCTTTAATCTTTCTTTGTGCTTAACGCCAAATCGCTGCTCTTCATCAACTATTAATAAACCAAGATCTTTAAACTTTACATCTTTTGATAATAAGCGATGCGTACCAACAACCATATCAATTTGACCATTTTTTACACCTTCAATTATCTCCTTTACTTCAGCAGGAGTTTGAAAGCGCGATAAAAGCGCACAATTGACTGGGAAATTTTTAAAGCGATCTTGCATTGTTTCAAAATGTTGCTGTGCCAAAATAGTAGTCGGTGCTAAAAATGCAACTTGCTTTCCATCACGAATAGCCTTAAAAGCAGCTCTTAAAGCAACTTCAGTCTTACCAAAACCTACATCTCCAACTAAGAGGCGATCCATTGGCTTAGGACTTTCCATATCCGCCTTGATTTCTCTAATTGAACGCAATTGATCAGGCGTTTCTGGATAAGGAAAAGCATCTTCGAATTCTTTTTGTAAATCATCATCTGGACTAAAGGCAAAACCTTTTTCAGATTCACGTTTGGCGTATAGTTCGATTAAATCATCTGCAATATCTTCAACCTTTGATTGAACTCGTTTTTTGGTCTTGGCCCACTCTGCACTTCCTAGTTTATTAATATGAGGAACTTTACCCTCTGATGCCACGTATTTTTGAACTAATCCTAATTGATCAGCTGGAACAAATAATTGATCATGATGCTGATAGGTAATTGTTATGTAATCGCGTTTTTTACCATCTACATCTAACGTCTTAATTCCCTCAAAACGACCAATACCATGATTAACATGAACGACATAATCACCTGGCTTTAATTCGTTATAGTTTCGCAAACGCTGAGCATTTTCGAGTGTTTTAATACGTTTACGATGGTGTGGTCTTTGATTAAATAGTTCACGTTCAGTTAAATACACTAAATTCAAACTAGGAAGTGCAAAACCGTGTGCAAAATCACCAACAGTTATTTGAGCTTTTTTTATCAAAATTTGATCAGATTTAACAATCGGAAGATCAACACCATAATCTACCAAATTTTGAGTGATTTGCTTAGCACGAGTTGCAGAATCAGCCTGTAAAATAACCGTATTTTCTTCATTCGCAAAGCGCTTCAATTCACTCTTAATTAACGGCATTTGACTAAAGAATTGCTGGACTTCTCGCGTAGTAAAATTAAGTATTTGGTCAAATTTTAAGCGACCCATTCCTTTTTGAAACAGTGAAAATATTACCTGTGCTTGTTTCACCTTTTGAACTACTTGCTCAAAATTGTGTCGTAATTTTTGGCTATTTAACATTGCACCTGCTTTTATTTCTTCGGAAATAAAAGCTTCATTTTGAGCATCTACATCAGCAACATTCTTTTTGATTGCTTGCCAATCATCAAATAAAAGTAGTCCATTTTTATCAAGATAATCAATCAAATTGAATGACTTTGGAAGCAAGTAATCAACTAAAAAAGCATAATTTTCAGGAAGGCCATCCGCTTCAAGCAAATCAATTGCTTTAACAAAATGATTTTTAACATTTTCTTCTTTGGCAATTGATTCCTTCATGTCTTGTTTTATTTTCTTAACTGCCTCATGAAGATTACGACTAGAAAACACTCTATCTAAAGCCGGGCCGATTGAAACAATATCTTTTTCTTCTAAGCTACGTTGTGTTGCTGCATCAAATTCTTTTACGGTATCAACCTCATCACCAAAAAATTCAATTCTAAAAGGATTTTCTTGGTCTAAAGGATAAACATCAAGAATATCGCCACGACGAGCAAATTCTCCTGGACGTGCGACAATATTTTCTCTACGATATCCAGCTTGTGTGAACCATGCAGTTAATTCATCTAAGTCAAATTCTGCCTCAGGTTTAAATACTTGCTTTGCTTTAGTAAAATCTCGCGGATCACTTAACTTATATTGCAATGCTTGCGGAGTAATTACTACAATTCCAGCTCTTTTTTCAGTCAAAAACTTCAAAGTTTGCAGTCTTTGACTTAGCTCATCTGGAGAAGCGATAGCAGTTTGTGTTGCAATTGTGGCATCAACTGGAAAACTAAATACCATATTATCAGGTAATAAGTTTCCTAGTTCATCTAAAAGCATCTGTGCCTTGTCTTCACTATCTTCAACCAAAATTAATGGGCGCTGCCAAGTGCTTAGCATTTGCATCAAGACAGCACTAAAAGCTCCAGAATTTACTCCAGTTAAAAGTGAACGTTTTTCTTTTGGAACTTTATTAATAAAATTATTTAAATCTTTGTCTTTATTAAGTAATTCTGTAATGTTCATTCTAATTGTACTGATTCATTAAATACTGGGCATTCTTCCCCTTAATGAAATCGTTAATGATATTTTCGCTAACATCAAAAGCTGCATCCATTAACTTTTGCTGTTCATCATTAAAAGGACTTAATACCCAAGAAACAACGCTTTCTTTTTGCGGATGACGAATTCCAATCTTTAATCGGTTGAAATTATTTGTTCCTAAACAGGCCATAATACTCTTAATTCCATTATGACCTCCTGATTTTCCATTTGCACGAATTCTGATCTTCCCGATTGGCATATCCATGTCATCGTGAATAACTAAGATATCTTCTGGAGCAATCTTAAAGAAATTGGCCACTTGCGCAATTGACTTTCCGGAATCATTCATAAAAGTTTGCGGTTCAAGAAAAATCACATCTTCGCCGTTAATCTTCTGCTTAGTCCATAATCCTTCAAATTTATCCTTATCTAAATCTAAGTTGTTTTTGCTTAAATAATGGTCTAATGCCATAAAGCCAGTATTATGCTTGGTCTGATCATATTTTTTACCCGGATTTCCTAAACCTGCAATTAATTTCATTATTTTTCATCCTCTTTGACAAATATCTAATTCTATATTCTTTCGCTCTTGAGATTATAGCACAGGCTTACTTACAAATAATAAACTACATCTTTAAAGTTATATTTTTAATTTTTAAATTTCAATATGATATAATCTTATTGTTAAATAAATCACTAATATGGAAGGAAGTATTAGCAAATGTCAGAAGAAAAAATTCATAAGATTATTCTTGTTGGTGACGGTGCTGTAGGTTCTACTTACGCATTTTCATTAGTTCAACAAGGTATCGCCCAAGAATTAGGTATCGTTGATATCGTTAAAGAAAGAACTCAAGGTGATGCTATTGACTTAGCAGACGCAACTCCTTGGATTGCACCAAAGACTATTTACTCTGCAGAATATTCAGACGCAAAAGACGCTGACTTAGTAGTTATTTCTGCTGGTGCTCCACAAAAGCCAGGTGAAACTCGTCTTGACCTTGTTAACAAGAACTTAAAGATTTTATCTTCAATTGTTGAACCAATCGTTGAATCTGGATTCAATGGTATTTTCTTAGTTGCTGCTAACCCAGTTGATATTTTAACTCACGCAACTTGGAGAATGTCAGGTTTCCCTAAGGATCGTGTTATCGGTTCAGGTACTTCACTTGATACTGGTCGTCTTCAAAAAGTTATCGGTGAAATGGAACACGTTGATCCTCGTTCAGTTAATGCATACATGCTTGGTGAACACGGTGATACCGAATTCCCAGTATGGAGCTACAACAATGTTGGTGGCGTAAAAGTTAGCGACTGGGTAAAGGCTCACCCAGAAGTTGGTGAAAACAAGCTTGAAGCAATCCACAAAGAAGTTGCTGACATGGCTTACGATATCATTAACAAGAAGGGTGCTACTTTCTACGGTATCGGTACTGCATTAGCATTTATTACTAAAGCTATCTTGAACAACGAACACAGAGTTCTTCCACTTTCAGTACCTATGGACGGTGAATACGGTTTACACGATCTTCACATTGGTACTCCAGCAGTTGTTGGTCGTCACGGTTTAGAGCAAGTTATTGAAATGCCATTAAGCGCTGACGAACAAGCTAAGATGGAAGCTTCTGCAAAACAATTGAAAGAAGTTATGGACAAAGCCTTCAAAGAAACTGGCGTAAAAGTTCGTCAATAATTAAGACTTTTTCTACGGAAGAGCATTCACTTATCGTGAATGCTTTTTTCTTCTTCAAATTAAAGTTGTTTAATCAGACTTTAATTTTTATATAAAACTATGGTATAATGGCTTGTAAATTTCAGATGTATGGAGGCTAATCATGCTAATTAAATCTCTTGTTTATAAAAAAGATTACTTAACTACAGTCAACGAAAAAGCTACTCTTGCCGAAGCATTAAAAATCTTAGAAGACTCCGGTTTCCGTTGTGTTCCTATTTTAGATGATACAGGAACTATTTTCCGCGGAAATATTTATAAGATGCATATCTACCGTCATAAGTCCCAAGGTGGCGACATGAATCTACCTGTAACTTACTTGCTTAAGAATGCTACTAAAACTATTAAGGTAAATTCACCTTTCTTCCGTGTATTCTTTAATATTAAAGACCTCCCATACATCGCTGTATTGGATGAAGAAAACCACTTCTATGGAATTTTAACTCACGCTCGTTTACTAGACATGCTTTCCGATGCTTGGAACATTAAGAATGGTTCTTATGTTTTAACTATTCTTTCTGACAATGATCGTGGTAACTTAGTTAAAATGGCAAAAATCATTTCTAAGTACAGTAATATCGCAGGCTGCCTAACTTTAGATGTTAAAACTGGCGAACTAGTTCGTCGTAATTTATTTACTTTGCCAATCGGTGTCTCTCGCGAAACTATGACTGCAATTGTAAATCGCCTAGAAAAGAAAGGCTTTGTAGTTCCCGAAATTGAAGATCTTCAATCTGGACTAACAATTCGTAGCGCAGAACAACCTGGGGAATTAAAAGATTAAATTTTAATCAATAAAAAAGCTCGCTTAGCCATTTTAATTTGGCTAAACGAGCTCTTTTTAATTTAATCTTCGTAATAAACACGCGGTAAACGATCGTTCAATAAGCAAGCAACCTCATAATGGATTGTATCAACGTAATCAGCTGCTGCTTTAATATTATTTGGATCATCAGGATTATTAGAAATAATTACTACTTTAGTTCCAATCGGCATTTCTTTTGGCATTTCAACCATGAACTGGTCCATACAAATACGGCCAACAATTGGGCAATATGCATTACCTACCTTAACTTTAAAACCTTGGAATTTTCTGATAAAACCATCTGCGTAACCAACTGGCACTGTTCCAATAATCGTATCCTTATTGGCAACAAATGTCGAACCATATCCAACCCCATCGCCTTGATGAATTGTCTTCACATGTGTTAATTCACTCTCAAATGATAAAGCTGGATCTAAGGCAATTTTTGACTTCAAATCAGGTGAATTAGGATTAGAAGAAGGATTTAAGCCATAAATACCAATTCCAAATCTAACTAAATCACTCTTAATTCCATCATGAAAAATACTTGCTGCAGTATTATCAACGTGAATCCACTTTGGCTTTACTGTAAGCAAACTCTTCATATGGTTAAATTTTTCACATTGATGTTTAAAGTAAGTTTCATTGCTGCTATCAGCAGAAGCAAAATGAGCAAACATTCCTTCAATGTAAAAATTGTCATTATTTTTCAAAAATTTGTTAGCAGCAATAAAGTCCTTATCTTCATTAAATCCGATTCGACCCATTCCTGAATCAATACCTAAATGAATTTTCAATTGTAAGTCTGAATTTTCTAAATATTTTTCTGCTTCTTTAAGCCATTCTAGGTTTGGAACAGTCAGTGAAATATCATTGGCTGCAGCAATAGGAGCATATTCAGGAGAAACAACACCTAAGACTAAGATCGTTTTAGTAATATCTGCACGCCTTAATTCTAACGCCTCATCTAAAATTGCCACGCAGAATCCAGCAGCTCCAACCTGATCTGCTACTTTAGCTACTTCTACTGCGCCATGGCCATAACCGTTAGCTTTTACAACAGCAAGCATCTTTTGGCCTGGCTCAAGATGCTGCATTTCATTTTCAATATTTCTCTTAATTGCGCCCAAATTAACCTTTACTACAGCTGGGCGATGAATACCTGGAACCATTAATTTAATTCCTCCAAAACTACACCTGTTATAATCTCATGATCATCATGCGTGATACTGGCAAAAATATTTCCAGAAAACTTAGTCGACGTCATTACTGGATGTCCTAAATCATCCCATAAGGTTTCAATATCTTGAAAGCCAACATACTTACCTAGACCTGTCCCTAATGCCTTAGAAAAAGACTCTTTTAATGAAAAACGTCCACCAAGATATTCAACTTTTCGCTTTCCTTTTAATTGTTGATATTGTGCAAATTCCTTTGGAGTTAACACTCTTTTAGCGAATTTATCGCCTTTTTCAACAATTTTTTTCATGCGTTCAACTTCAACAGAGTCAATTCCAAAGCCTCTAATCATTATTTTTACCTCACACATTGATACATTATATTACAAAAAAGAGCTGTAGCAACTACAGCTCCCAATTAAAAACTAGTCTTTTTTCTTAATTACAAAGTCATGTTTTCTACCACCACGACGGGCATTTGGCTTACGATGATATCTTTCATTACGATCGCCACCACGCTTGAAGTTACGTTTAAAATGGTGATTATTGTTACCATGCTTTGACTTAAATGGCAATGGCTTTTCAGGTGTAATTTTTACCTTTACGCTTTCAGCATCTTTAGATAAATTCTTTAACAAGGCAGCTACCAAATCCACAGCAGAATAATCATCAAGTAGTTGTGATGCTTCTGCAGTATATTTAGAAAGATCACCATCTAATAATTCTGTTACCTTCTTATTTGCTGCACTCAATTGTCCCTTAAATGCTTCTTCATCTGTTGGCGGTTTTAGCGGCATCATCTTTTTATGCGTTAATTGTTCAATAGTACGCATGTAGCCAATTTCATTTGGTGTAACAAAAGTTACTGACATTCCGTTTTGACCAGCACGTCCAGTTCTACCAATACGGTGAACGTAAGAATCTGGATCTTGTGGAATATCATAGTTATAAACGTGACTTACACCAGAAATATCTAATCCTCGGGCAGCCACGTCAGTTGCTACTAAAATATCAAGCTTACCTTTACGGAATCTCTTTAACACGCTCATGCGCTTAGCTTGAGAAAGATCACCATGAATTCCAGCAGCGTTATAGCCGCGAGCTTGTAAACCACGTGTTAATTCATCGACACGTCTTTTGGTTCTACCGAAAATAACAGCCAAGTCAGGATTTTGGACATCAATCAAACGACATAAAATATCAAATTTTTCGTTTTCTTTTGCTCTTACAAAATACTGATCAATTAAATTGGCAGTTAATTCTTTTCCCTTAATTTTTACAATTTCGGGATCATGCATAAATTTCTCACCAATTCGTAGAATTGGCTTAGGCATGGTTGCTGAGAAAAGCAAAGTTTGGTGTTTACTTGAAGCATAATTCAAGATGCTTTCAATATCTTGAATAAATCCCATATCAAGCATTTCATCTGCTTCATCTAAAACAATTGTTTTCACCTTAGAAATATCGATTGTTCCACGTTTCAAGTGATCTAATAATCGTCCTGGTGTTCCTACTAAAATTGCTGGAGTTTGCTTTAAAGCACGAATTTGACGACGAATATCTGCCCCGCCATAAACAACTTGGACACGAGCCTTTTCATCCCTACCCAAACGGAATAATTCTTCTTGGGTTTGAATAGCGAGCTCACGCGTTGGCTCAATAACAATGGCTTGAATCGAGTCGTGTTGTTTATCTAAATTCTGTAAAATTGGCAAACCGAAAGCAGCAGTTTTACCAGTACCAGTTTGTGCCTGACCAATTACATCTTTTCCCTCTAAAACTAAGGGAATAGTCTTTTCTTGAATTGGAGTAGCTTCTTCAAAACCTGAACGTTTAATAGCTTTTAAAATTTCAGGTTTCAAGTTCATTTCAGAAAATTTCAAATATCTAATTCCTTCCTACATTAGGCGGTCTAAAACCTTTTCTAAATGCATTCCATGTGATCCTTTTAGCATAACAATATCATCTGGCTTAATATCATTCTTTAAGTCATCAATCATATGATTCATTTCATCTTGTGGATAATAATGCAAGTTGGCTGCTGGATACTTATCAACAAGTGCATCATATAAATTCTTCATTTCTGGGCCATACAAATATAATTCGTTAATAATTGCTGGATCTAACGCATTAGCAAGTGAAGCATGAAGCTCAGCAGATTCATCCCCAAGCTCTAACATGTCGCCTAAGACTGCAATTCTACGTCCGCCATCTTTAACCATCACCTGACCAAATGAAGTAGTAACAGCCTTAACCGCAGTTGGATTTGAGTTGTAAACATCGTCCATAATTGCTTCGCCTACGTCTCCCTTCTTCCACTGCATTCTATTTGCAGTTGGGGTAAAGTTAGCTAAGGCTTGAGCTATTTGTTCATCATTTTCGCCAAAGTGACGTCCTACACTAATTGCCGCAAGAGCATTTGATACATTATGCTTACCAATCATTGGAATTTTGAATTGCTGCTCTGAATCATTTACTTCAAAAGTAGCATGGTGCATGTAAGACCTAAAAGTAGTTGCAAAAACAGTATCTTCTTCTCTAAATCCAAAAGTACTCTTGTCTTGCTTAATCTTAGCTGCACGTTCTTCTAACAATGGTTCATCGCCATTATAAATAAACTTACCGTCTTCTTTTAAGAAATCGGTAATTTCCATCTTAGCATCAGCAATTTTATCCCTAGTACCAAAGAATTCAATGTGAGCTTCGCCAATCATGGTAATCACGCAAACATCTGGTCTTACTAATTCACTTAAATGATGTAATTGTCCTGGACGATCCATTCCCATCTCAAGTACTAGAATCTCAGTAGATGGCTTCATCTCTAAAATGGTTACAGGAACACCAATTTCATTATTAAAGTTGGCTTGTGTCTTATGAACGTTAAATCTTTTAGCTAAAACAGCTGCAACCATGTCCTTGGTTGTAGTCTTACCGTTAGAACCAGTAATTCCAACAACGGTTGGGTTAACTTTACCTAAGTAATATTTAGCTAAAGATTGAAGTGCTGTTAATGGATCCTCAACTTCAATAACTGGCACATCAGTTGGCTTACCTTCATGACCTTTTTTCCACAAAGTTGCTTCTGCTCCATTTGCCATTGCATTCGATACAAAATCATGTCCATCCCTTACACCGGCTAATGGGATAAATAAAGAATTGGGTGTTGCTTTTCTTGAGTCAAAAACAACAGAAGTGATGACCTTATCTTCTCCCATATTAACTGAACTATTTAATGCTTTGGCGATCTCAGCAAGTTGCATTTTCATAATAAATAAATTACTCCTACCTAAAATTGCATGTAACCATATTATACTGATTTACACTTATCAGAAAAAGGTCACCTGCATATCAATAAGAATTATACCACGTTAATCATGAAAAAAGAGCAGTCCAAAGTGGGCTGCTCTTTTGGTAAAAAATACCAAGAATTATTAGTTCTTTGAAGAAATACCGTACTTCTTGTTGAATTTTTCGATACGACCATCTGCTTGTGCAAACTTTTGCTTGCCAGTGTAGAATGGGTGAGAATCTGAAGAAATTTCAACACGAACTAATGGGTAAGTCTTACCTTCAAATTCAATTGTTTCTTCTGGCTTTAAAGTAGAACCAGCTACGAACTTAGCACCAGTTGCTGAGTCCATGAAAACAACTTCTTGGTAATCTGGATGAATCCCTTTTCTCATTGTTTAATACTCCTTTGCCATGACCAATATTTCAGATCATAGATTATTTCACGACTAGTTAAGAATAGCACCTTTCTAACCATAATTCAAGCTATTTTATAGTTACGACTTCAAATCCTAGTCTTCTTCAAGCTTAATTTTTTCGTTTACTTTTATCGCAGTAGCATCAATTTTTTCTAGACCACTGTTGATTGCAAATTTATAGAACAATAATGATGCAATACTAATAACCAAGAAATCCCAAGGATATGAAATCCAATTTTGACCGCCAAAACCATCACTACCGCAATAAGACATAATCGAGATAAATACTAAATAACCTAAAAGCCAAGCAGCATGTTTAAACTGTGACTTAAAATTTCTTTTTTGATATTTAACCTCATAATAGAAATAAATCGGTATGCCTAACACGATTACCAAAATAACTTGAATTGTTGTTGGCCACATTGTCCAATAAATAGCTAAACTAGTTAGTACAAATGTTAATGGAGCAAACCATCGCATATATACTGGCTTATACGGGCGGTCTAAGTCAGGTGCTATTTTTCTTAAAGTAATCGTAGTTACTGGACCAGTTAAATAAGCAATTAAAGTTGCACAAGTGATTACCGTTGCTAGTAAATTCCAATTTCTAAAGACACTAACTAAGATCATCGCTAAGATTAAATCAGCAACCATCGCAAAGCGAGGTACTAAGTAGCGTCGATTGAGTCTACCTAGCCAAGCTGGTAAATGTTTAGTATGAGTCATTGCAGCTAATGCTCTAGAAGCCGTTGCTACAAAAGCTACTCCAGTACCGAATGGCGAAACAAAGGCATCCATATACAGTAAGATAACTAACCAATTAATTCCTAACAAAATTGCAATATCCGCAAATGGAGAAGCAAAGTTAATTCCATGCCATGAGTTTTTAGCAATTATCGCAGGATCTACTGCGCCAATAAAGGCTATTTGAAGCAAGATATAAATAGCTGCAGTTACCAGCATCGATATCAAAACTCCGCGAATAATATTTTTACGTGGATTCTTTAATTCTCCACCAATATTAATAATCGTCTGAAAAGCATCATAAGACATAATAATCCCAGCTCCGGAAGCTGCTTCAAAAATTGCTCGACTTCCATAAGGCATAAAAGTTTTCACATCATGACCAAAATTAGCAGGGTGAAAACTAGATGCAAATAACATGATAATTGTAATTGTAGGCAGCAAAACCTTGAAAACAGAAATCAAGTTAGTAAAGTGCGTCATAATCTTAATTGACCAAAAGTTAATTAAAGTAAAAATAATCATGAACGCAAACACAACTAATAATCCAGGTGTCGTTATATTACCACCTTGCATAAAATGATGAGTCCAATTTGCCCATTTCCAAGGCCATGAACTCATATATTGAACTGCAGCAACTGCTTCCATTGGTACTAAAGTTACTAAAGAAATCCAATTTGCCCAAGCAGCAATAAAGCCAAGCATGGGACCATGACTATATTGAGCGTATTTGCTCATTCCACCACTCTCAGGAAACATCGCTCCGAGTTCAACATAAGTTAGGGCAATTGCAATAATAATAACTGCACCAATTATCCACGACAAGATAGCTGCTGGACCTGCAATTTTGGCTGCTGATCCCGATCCAAAAAGCCATCCCGATCCAATCAATGAATTAAGGGCTAGCATTATTGCTGAAAATAAACTTATTTTATGTCCTTTATTATTCACAGCTTCCCCCCATTTTTATTATTAAATACACACTTAAAACAATTAAAAATTATTTTAACTAAAAAAAGCAGAGCCGACAACTGGCTCTAGCTTTCATTTCAATCTTCAAAATATTTATATAGATCACTTACTTTTAAATTTTGCTTTTCTTGTTCGCTAATATCGGCTTTAACTTTCCCATCTTTTAAAACTAAAAGACGGTTCCCATACTTTAAAGCATCTTCCATGTGATGCGTAATCATTAAGGCAGTTAATTTATTTTCCTTAATCTGCTGATCAGTTACAGCCAATAAATTTTCACTTGTATGTGGGTCTAGGGCCGCCGTATGCTCGTCTAACAGCAAAATATCCGGCCTTTCAATCGTAGCCATTAAGAAACTTAGAGCCTGTCTTTGACCACCTGATAAGCCTTCTACGAAAGTATTTAAGCGATTTTCTAGTCCATTGTTCATAACTGCAGCCAATTTTTTAAAACGTGGTAAGTTTTGCTTTAACTTTCTTATTTTCAAAAATCTTCTCTTACCTCTCTTAGTTGCTAACAAAAGATTTTCCGCCACTGTCATTCTAGGAGCAGTCCCCATCTTAGGATCTTGAAAAACGCGTCCAATAAATTGCGTCCGTTTTTCCTCACTCATTTTAGTAATGTCGTGTCCATTATGGAGAAGAAAACCACTATCCGGTCTCAAACTACCCGCAATAGTGTTCAACAGTGTAGATTTACCTGCCCCATTCGTTCCAATAATAGTAATAAAATCCCCAGCTTTAATTTTTAAATCAATTCCTTTTAAAATAGGAACTATTTCACCATCAGCTGTCTTTACAGTGGTTTTTACATCTTTTAGTTCTAAAATTGGCTTAGTCATGCTTCTTCACTCCTCTCTCTATTGGTTTTTTCAAATGTGCAATTTTTTCTAATTGTGGCAGCATCATGCAAAGCGCCAAAACAATTGAAGAAATTAAGTTTAAATCATTAGCTGAAAAGCCTAGTTGTAAAACTGCTAATAAAATTAAGCGATAAATAATACTTCCTAGAGTAACTGCTACTAATCTTTGATTTAAGGTTAATTCGCCAAAAGCTACTTCACCAATAATAATTGAAGCTAAGGCAATGACAATCGTTCCAATCCCCATATTAATATCAGCATAGCCATTATTTTGTGCAATTAATGCTCCACATAAAGCAACAATTCCATTTGAAAGCATTAAACCAATAATTATCATTGAATCAGTATAGATTCCTAAAGACTTAGCCATTTTAGGATTATCTCCCGTAGCAATAAAAGCCTGGCCAAAATCCGTATTTAAAAAGAAAACCAAAATTCCTGTAATAATTACTACAACTATTACTCCTAAGACCACACTATTAAAATACTGAGGTAGAGATTTCAAAAACTCATTATTAAGCAGGGTTTTCTTACCAATTAATGAAATATTAGAACCGCCCATAATCCTTAAGTTAATCGAATAAATTGCAGTCATCGTCAAAATACCAGCAAGCAAAATCGGAATTTTTCCTTTTGTATATAATAAACCGGTCACTAATCCTGCGATCATTCCCGCAAGCAAAGCTAAAAAAGTAGCCAAATATGGTGACATCCCATGAGCAAGATTAGCAACAGCCACAGCTGCTCCTAAGGGAAAAGTTCCTTCGACTGTCATATCAGCGAAATTTAAGATTCTAAAAGTTAAATATAACCCTAAGCCTAATAATGCCCATAATAATCCTTGACCAATTGCAGATACGATCAAATTCATCTGTAAACACCCCCATTTCTTTGACACTCTTTTAGAAATCTTTGTGGCACTTGGAGATTCAATTCTTTTGCTTCTTTTAAGTTAACCACAGGTTCTCCTTTTTGAACTCTTTCTACTGGTAATGAGCTGACCCTTTTACCTTTTAAAATAGCAATCGTCATTTTTCCAGTCATCTGTCCTAGCTTGTACTGATTAACACTGTAAGTTGCTAAGCCCCCTTGCTTTACCATCGTTGCGGCTGCTGGGAAAATAGGTTTCTTAGCTGCATTGCCATTTTTAACCAAGGTTTCCATTGCTCCAGCAATTGTGTTATCCGTAGGTACTATAGCCGCATCCACCTGCCTAAACATTTGCTCTGATACTTGATTAAGATCATTGCTATTTGCTATTGAAAATACTTTTAAATTTATTTTTCTTCTTTTACATTCCTGCTCGATTTCATGAAAACCACTAACTGCGGAAGAATCACTTGAAGTATAAATTACCCCTAATGTTTTCAGATTAGGCATAAATTCTTTAATTAAATCTAATTGTTGCTTAATCGGAGCGGCATCGGATACACCAGTTACATTTGATTCTGGATGACGTTCATTTTTTACCAAACCACTTGCTTTCGGATTTGTTACTGCTCCTAAAACAATTGGTGTTTTACTAGTTGAATTTGCTAATGCTTGCGCAGCCGGCGTAGTGATCCCAACAAGGACTTTTGACTGCTCATCATTTAACTTAGTAGCCATAGTACGTAAATTGCTTTGATCATTATTTGCGTTTTGATAATCAATCTTGATATTTTTCCCATCTACATAACCTGCTGCTTTTAATTCAGCTTTAAAACCACGATATATTTCATCAAGAGCTGGGTGATGCATTAAAGTTAAAACACCGACCTGCGGTACTTTTCTCTCTGTTTCTTGTTTACGATTTTCAGTGAAAAAAGCCACTGCTAAAAAAACTATTAAAATTGCAATTAATCCATACATTCTTTTCATAATTTTTCTCCACAAAAAATAGGAATCTGACTCCATGCAGATCCCTATCATTTTTTATTGTAAAAGAAAAGGTCTGCATGTTTCTTCCATGCAGACCACAATAAATACACAGCCAGCACAGATACAATCTGAATCTTTCAGGTTGTATCTTGCTAACAACCTGATTTACTGGCCTTGCCAACGATTATTCTTAATAAACTTAGCTTGTGTATTCATAATTAAGTACTCCTCAAAAAATTTATCTATATTGTAATTGGCTTAGATTTTTCTGTCAATAGTTTTTATTTGATATAGATACGATTGAAAGTCACCGCTAATTTGCGCAGTGTCAGGATTTGAAGCATTAAATTGATATGGTTCACGTAATCCAAATTTTTTTAAAACCCTACCCGATACCATTTGGTCAGAATTAATCTGATATTTTTGCTGATCATTTAAATGTTTAAGAGGGAGATATTGATCTAAAGTTTCATTAGGTCGAGCGAGTTTGCGATAAAATCCAACAATTTGTTTGTTAGAGTTACTTACACTCCAAGCATAAGTATTTTGTGAGGGATCAAATTTTAGTAGTTGATCAAAAGTCCCATTGACTAACAATTTACGATTTTCTTTATACCATCTAAGCCAATTTTTAATTTGGTTCTTTTCTTCTGTTGATAACTTATTTAGATCTAACTCATAACCCAGAGGACCAAAGCAAGCAACATTTTGTCTAAATTTTAAACTTGTTATTCTTTTTACTTGATCGTTAGGAACAGCAGAAACATGATTACTAAACGTAGATAGAGGATATGCTAACAAGGTTCCTGACATAATATCTAGTCTTTCAGCAGCATCACTATCATCACTTGGCCAAATTTGTGGACTATAAAATAGAATACCTAAGTCAAAGCGACCACCGCCACTAGCACATCCTTCTATTAACAGATCTGGAAAACGTGTTAATAATTTTGCGTATAACTTGTAAACGCCTTGAATATATCTGTGGAAAAATTCACCTTGGGGATGATTAAGAGAATGTAAATACGGTGAATATGCCTCAGTAATATTCCGATTCATATCCCATTTAATATAGTCTACTTGAGCGTTTTCAATTACTTTTTCCATTTGTCTATAAATATTATCGACTACTTCTGGATTAGAAAAATCTAGGACATATTGGCTCCGTCCAACAGAAAAACGATTATAGGGGTGTCTAACGATCCAGTCGGGATGCATATTATAGAGTTCGGTGTCTGGTGAAACCATTTCTGGTTCAAACCATAAGCCAAATTTCATCCCCAACTTATGCACCTGTGCACTAAAATGATCTAAACCTTGTGGAAACTTTTTTCTATCAACTGTCCAGTTGCCCAACGAACTATTGTCGCTATCTCTTTTGCCAAACCATCCATCATCAAGAACAAAGCATTCAATACCTAGTTGTTTAGCCTGAGTAGCCAATTTCAACAGCTTTTCTTCATTAAAGTCAAAATAAGTTGCTTCCCAATTATTTATTACAATCGGTCTATCTCGTTTTTGCCATTTTTGATCAATGATGTGCTTTGTAACAAAATCATGCGTTTGAGCCATTAATCCATTAAATCCATCATTTGTATAAAATAAGACTGCTTCTGGTGTAGAAAAATCCTGATTTGGTGCCAATTTCCACTTAAAAGTAGCTGGGTTAATTCCCGTCATAAGGCGGCTTTGCCCCCACTCATCAACTTCCACTTGACTGATAAAATTGCCAGAATAAATTAAATTACTTGCATATATATTTCCAGTGTCATTTGTCACATTTTTATCCACAAGAGCAATAAATGGATTCTCTTGATGACTAGATGCGCCTCGTAGTGATTCAATTTTGGTAATTCCTTGCGTTAACGGACGGGTTATAATATGACGCTCTTTTGTCCAAGCACCTGATAATTGAAGGAAATTATAATTTGCAGTTGGTAAATCTAGTACACTGCTTTGTAAGTTCTTAATTTCAACTTCAAACTGGCTATAATTAACTATTTTAGCTTTGCGGACAATTGCAGTTGATTCTTCGAAAATGCTGTATGATAGCTCTAATTCTAACTGCCGTTCAGTATCTTTCAAATAAATAGTTAAATTTTCACTATCATTTCCGTATGATGCTGCGACAGTTATCTTTCTGCTCTTACCAGTTGTAATTTTAAAATGATCATACTTAAAATCAGGATATAAGTAAGTATCATTGGCTTCAAGGCTGATGGCACCTTCACGAAAGTCACTTGTGCCATAGGTTGGATATTCTTGCATGTGATCAGCAAGAGTAAAATTTTTTATCTTTTTAGAATATTTTACTGTTCCAGAAGCCTTATTTTTATGAAGTGTCAGATAAGCTAAATCATCTGCTGATAACTCTCCTAAATCTTCACCATAATACAAGTGCCCTAGCTGTTGATTAGGCAATAATCCAAATAAGTATGCAACTGCACCATTATGTAAATAAAAATATTTATTATCAATTACATCAATCATTGGTCTCTACCTTATCAAGAGCTAAATTATCTAAATATTGCAATTTTTTCTTCATTCCACGATTGTAAAAATATTTATATAAAATTGCAGTCAAAAAGAAGAAACTATAACTTCGAACATTATTTAATTGTGTTTTTTCAGAATAGATTAATTCTTCCTTGCCAGATTTATCAGTCTTAAATTCAAATGTTTGCGTAATATTATGATTATCAGGCTGCTGTGTAATCAGCTGGAAGATCTTTTCTGGAATAATTTTACTAATTTCCATTGTCGTTACAGAATCTAATTTCTGTAATTTTGTTTGTAAATTAATAGTTATTTTTTCTCCTTCATGAAGCTGCTTTATCTTTTTATCATGTGCTTTAAAGTATTGAAGTTGTGTTTCTATTAAAGTCTGATACATCTTATCTTTTGGAGCTTTATATCGATAGGCATAAGTTAAAGTATCAAGTTTCATAATTCTTCACTTTTTCTATTTACTAGTTGCTGCTTTATTTTCTTCAACAAGATATGACTTGTCCAATGCTTTCATAAACGGAATGAAGATCAAAGTCATAACTATTACATCAACAATCTGTAAAATTGCACCTGCAATTGAACCTGTTCCAAGCCATCCTGAAATAAAGATTGGCGTTGACCATACAACTGTTGCACCAATTGGACGTGGTACTAATCCCATTGCAATAGCACAATATGAAATAGCAGTAGATGCCATTGGAGCCAAAATCCATGGAATAAAGATTACTGGGTTTAAAACAACTGGCAAACCATAAGTCATAGGTTCAGAAACATTAAAAATTGATGGTACCAAAACTGTTTTCATCGTTGTCTTCATTCTTGCTGATCTACCTAACCAAAAGGCAAAGACTAAGGCAACACCTAACTGCAAACCTTGACATACAAACACACCCATAAAAGTAGTGTTAATAATATGTGGTAAGTGGGAAGAAGCAACTCCACTACGATAAGCATTGTAGTTTTGCAAAGCCAAAGAATCCATGATTGGCTGAATAATAGAATTTACTAATAGAGTACCATGAATTCCAAACCACCAGAATAATTGTGTGAAGAATACAGCAATTAAGACTGCTGGTAGCGTATCTCCTAATCCCATAAGTGGTTGCTGTAAAACTTTATAAATAAAGTCAATTGCATCTTTATATGGGGTAAAGGTAAAGACATAACGAATAATATTAGCTAATAATAATGGAACTGCGCCTGGAATAATTGCTACGAAAGATTGTCCAATCATCGGTGGAACTGAATCAGGTAACTTAATGGTGATGTTTGCCATACTAATGTGACAATAAATTTCACTTGAAACTAAGGCAGTAATGATTGCAACAAACATCCCTTGTGCACCTAACTGAGTAATTGGGAAGAAAGCCCCTTGAGTTTTATCAGTACCTACCAAAGTCATCATCAAGAAACAGGATAATGAAATTGCACCTGCAAAAACCTTTGATTGTTTATAGTGTCCAGCCAATTGATAAGCGACACCAAAAGCAATAAACATTGCAGAAATATTCATAGTGGCATTTCCAACAGGAGCAAAAAAGTCATTAAAAAACTTTAAAACACCTGGTGATAAGAATTTCGCAAAACCAAAAGTTTGAGGCAGATTTTGCAAAATTACCATAATTGCCCCAAACATTGTTGCTGGGAAGGCAATCATCATCCCATCACGTAAACTTGTTAAATATTTATTTTTTCCGAGCATACTTGCTAGTGGAACTAGCTTTTTCTGCATCCAATCTAGGAATGTTTTCATTTTTATTCCTCCATCATCTGTAACCGTTTACAGTTATTACTATATATGTTTAGTAAATGTTTACACAAGAGGAAAATAAAATTATTTTTTCTTCGCTATAGATTCTCTAATTTTTAATTGACTGTGTACTGTAACTGTAATGCTTGCATTAACTTCCTCACTTATCATACTTTTTGCCAGTCTAACACCAAGCTTTCCCATTTCATTGGCATTAATATAGACACTAGACAAAGTTGGTGTTAAATATTGCGTCATTTCAACATCGTCAAAACTAACTATTGAAATATCTTGGGGAATATTTATTTTATGATTGCTAAAAGCTTTATATACTCCCAAAGCCATCGGATCGCTACCAACGACTACCGCAGAAGGTCTTGGATCTAATTCGAGAAGTTTATTGGCGGATTGAAGTCCCTCATGAGTTGACCAATTAGTAATCAAGGCTTGTTCATACTTGCCTAGACCTTTTAATTTCATCCAATTATGATATGCATTGGCCCTAGCATCTCCAGCTTGATAAATCGTTTTTCCATTTCCATCTACAATACTCGATCGACCACCAATATAAGCAATATTTCTATGTCCTAAAGAATATAAGTAATTTAATATTTCATATGTTTTATCAACAAAATCATTACAAATATAACTAAGATTAGGATCACTCGGAGTTGCATCAATCAAAATTAGATTTTTATTGTATTTTTTTATCTTTGAAATAGCATCTGCAGTCATCTCCCCTACCATGATGACTGCTCCATATGCACTCAAACTTTCCCAGTCCCTATTCTTTTCGTGCATAGTAAAGGCTACCTCAGCATGCAAACGCCATTTAGCTGCTTCTTCTTCAATTCCCTCATGTATTTCATGAAAATAAGGATCACTTAATTCAGTTTTTGCATCATGCCGTAAAATTAAGCCAATTGTCATTTTCTTACCAGCACTCTTAGGGCCTCGTTCGCTATTCTTCTTTGAATACTGAACCCGGTTAGCAATTTCAATTACACGTGCTCTTGTATTTTTATTAATACTAAAACTAGGATCATTATTTAAAATTCTTGAAACACTAGCTGGCGAAACACCAGCCATTTTAGCTATATCTCGAATACTTGCCATTTTCATTATCCTCGCACTTTTAATAAACGTTAACTAAACATAGTATAGGCACAAAAAAAGCAATTAGCCAATTCTTCTGACTAATTGCTCCATTCTAATTAATTGGATGCTTATCTACCAAAACCTGTACTCTGTTTCTAGCTTTTCTTAAGACATCTTCATCTTCAGGATTATCTAGCACTTCGATGATAATCTTAGCAACTTCTCTTGCATCATCTTCTTTAAAGCCTCTGCTAGTTATTGCTGGCGTTCCAATTCTCAATCCACTAGTGACAAACGGACTTCTAGTATCACCGGGAATTGATTCTTTGTTAGTTGTAATATTTACTGAGTCAAGCAAGTTCTGCGCATCTTTTCCTGTTACACCGGTTTTAGTAATATCAATAATCATCAAGTGATTATCAGTTCCACCTGATACTACGCGAATATTTTCACTCTTTTTAAATTCGTCTGCCATTGCTTGGGCATTTTTAACCACTTGCTCAATATATGTAGAAAATTGTGGCTGCAAATCTTCATAAAAAGCTTGTGCCTTTGCAGCAATTACATGCTCTAACGGTCCACCCTGAGTACCTGGGAAAAGAGCAGAATCAATCTTTTTACCTAATTTCTTATTATTAGACAAAATCATCCCGCCCCGTGGTCCACGTAAAGTTTTATGAGTAGTAGTAGTAACTACATCTGCAACCAGAATTGGACTTGGGTGAGCCCCTGTAGCAACTAACCCAGCAATATGAGCCATATCAACCATTAAATAAGCACCAACTTCATCCGCAATTTCACGGAATTTTTGCCAGTCAATAATTCTACTATATGCTGATGCCCCAGCAATAATTAATTTGGGTTTATTTTCTAAGGCAATTTGTCTAATTTTTTCAAAATCTAATTCTTCAGTTTCTGGATTTAGGTCATAACTAACAGAATTAAAAATCTTTCCTGAGAAATTAACCTTTGAGCCATGAGTAAGGTGCCCACCAGCATCCATTCCCATCCCCAAAATTGTATCTCCTGGCTTTAATAAAGCATTATAAACTGTCATATTAGCTTGTGAACCAGAGTGTGGTTGAACATTTGCATATTCCGCATTAAATAATTTTTTAGCATAGTCAATCGCCAATTGTTCTACTTGATCAATATATTGACAACCACCGTAATATCTTTTACCCGGATATCCTTCTGCATATTTATTCGTTAACACAGATCCTTGTGCTTCTCTGACAGCATCGGAAACAATATTTTCTGATGCAATTAACTCTATTGTATCTTCTTGCCTTTTTTCTTCACTCTTAATTGCATCCCAAAGTGCTGGTGCTTTCTCTCCATAATTCATCGATTAATTCCTCCCATGCTTTCAGAAACTTTATGCTTTACCAAATTATACCTTATATTTGTTGTAAATTTAGCTTCAAGGTTTGCTTTATATTAGAAAGATCTTTTAAAATATAAATAAATACGTTAATAGAGAAGGAGCTTTTTTAATGAAACAAACCGAATGTACTACTATCTTAGTCGGAAAAGATGCAACTATTGATGGTTCAACAATGATCGCTCGTAGTGAAGATGGTGGTCGTACCATTATTCCTGAGAGATTCGACGTAGTAATGCCAAAAGATCAACCCAAGCACTACGAAAGCGTAATTAGCCATCAAAAGATTGATGACAAAGATCTTCTTCCTAATCCGCTCCGCTACACTAGTGCACCTGATGCATCTGGTGAAAATGGAATCTGGGCAGCTGCGGGTATCAACTCAGATAATATTGCTATGACTGCAACTGAAACAATTACTACTAACTCACGTATTCAAGGTATTGATCCATTACTTGAAGAAGGCGGCTTAGGTGAAGAAGATTTTGTTACCTTGACCCTTCCTTACATTCACTCTGCATATGAAGGTGTTGAACGTGTAGGTTATCTACTTGAAAAGTATGGTACTTACGAAATGAACGGTATGGCCTTTTCTGATAAGAATGAAATTTGGTATCTTGAAACTATTGGCGGACACCACTGGGCTGCTAGACGTATTCCAGATAACGCTTATGTTATTGCACCTAACCGTTTAAACATTGATGAATTTTATTTTGATGACGATGATTTTGCTTCATCAAAAGATCTTAAAGATTTAATTGAAGAATATCACTTAAATCCAGATCTCGAAGGCTACAATTTACGTCATATTTTTGGTTCATCAACAATCAAAGATGCTCACTACAATAATCCTCGTGCTTGGTATATCCACAATTACTTTGACCCTGATTTTGGCGGCGAGCCAAGTGATCAAGATCAACCCTTCATCTGTCACGCTAACCGTAAGATTAGCATTGAAGATATTAAATGGGCAGAAAGTTCTCACTACCAAGACACACCTTTTGACGCATATGGTGATCAAGGAAGTTCTGAACAAAAGAAGACATTCCGTCCAATTGGTATTAACAGAAACTTCGAAACTCATATCTTACAAATTAGAAATGATGTTCCAGAAAAAATTGCTGGTGTTCAATGGTTAGCATTTGGTCCAAATACTTTTAACAGCATGGTTCCTTTCTACACTAATATCACTACTACTCCAGCAAGCTTTCAAACTGGCCCTAAGTTTGATCTAAATAAGATCTTCTGGTTAAACAAGTTAACTGCTCAGCTAGGTGATACTAACTTCCGCGTTTATGGCGAATTAGAAGCTGACTTTGAACAAAAGAGTCTTGCTCAATGCCATAAAATTCAACATGAAACTGACAAAGAAGCCGAAAAATATTCTGGCGACGAACTTCAAGACAAGCTTAATGAAGCAAACCAAAAGATGGCTGACACGGTCTACAATAATACTGTTGAATTATTAGGAAACATGGTTAACGAAGGTCATGGTTTAATGACTTTGAAGTATGATTTACTTGATTAATTTGTAAAAATTCATTGATGTAAAAAGAACGTTGAGCATAAAACTCAACGTTCTTTTTATGGTCTAGAACATTATCTTATCCCAGATTTTATTATCAGAAAATATAAATTAAATATTTTTATAGAAATTAGAAATTAAAAATTGAAAAATTAATAAAAAATTATTAGTATTCTTTGCGTATATAATAATGTGAAAACCAAATCTAAAAAGATAAAGAGGAAACATAATATGCAAGGTACTTACGAATGTGTTAAAGTTATCGGAACATTTCATCGCTACGGTGTTCAACAAAGTGTTGACAGCAACGGAACATTCTATTATCGTCCTGTAGTATACATGAAAGATTGTAAAGATCTGAATAATATAGATTTAAAAATGCCAGAATACTTATTATTCAATTTAACTAAAGGATTTAAAAGCCTCGGAATATTAAATCCTGGAATGAAACTGAAAATAAACTGTCGTCGTTATTTAAAAGAAGAACGTAATGCTGGCTATGGTTATCCTACTAATATTGTCATTGCTAATGATCGACCAGATTTTCCCGATGATCCTAACGTTTTGGCAGGAATGATCATGGTTAAAAATCAAGGTAACCCTGAAGCTGAAAAAGATCCTATTAATACAGATCTAATTCAAATATATAAGAACTGGCTAGCAAATAAGGAGTAGGATAGAAAAATAATGTACTTCTTAATTATTTTCTAGCCTTAGGCGGTCTAAGAGACCCACGCTTAATTGTAATTGGTAACTTTTTTAAGTTTTCATAAACAACTTCAAGTTCTGCCATTACTTCATTTTCATTAAGCCCCTTTTCTTCAATAACTTCAGTAGCAGCCTTGGCGTAGTTGCGCTTAAAACTTAAATTTATTTCATTCCAATTAACTGCTTTAAAATTATCAGCTAGTTTTTGATTAAACGGTAATTTCCCCTGCAGCATTAAAACCGCAATCACGGGATAGCCAGCATATCCTTGCCAGTAAGTCGCGTTATCATTTGAATGATATACATTGTTCTCCCAACTTACTGTGTAAGTTTTAGCTCCATTAGATGATGTTACTTTTGCCTCATTCTCTGTTAAATTCACATGATTATCCACAATTGCAGTATAAGCTTCTAAAATTTTTTGAATTGGTGGTAATTTTTTCATTAACTTATCCTCCTGCTTTTTGTTTGAATTTACTTCATTTAATGAATATAAGATAATTAACCTAACTATTATCTTAGGAGTTTTTTATGAAAAATATTAGTAAAAAGTTCGGCTTAATTTCTCTACTATTTTCTTTAGCAATGATCCTTTCCGCTTGTAGTATTATCATTTCGAATCATGATGATACTAAGCCAGAAATCAAAACTACAATCAGTAATCAAGGATTCAATAAGCTAGAAGTTTCTGTTGCTCTCGCTGATATTTCTGTCAAATATGGCGATAAATATCAGGTTGAATATGAAGGGCCTAAGAATTTGAAGCCAACTGTTAGCAGAAAAAACGGTATTTTAACTATTAAACAATCAGCTACTGGTATCCATCATGTTAACGGCGACCCAGCTATTACAATCACAGTTCCCAAACAACTATTAAAGAATCTGACCTTATCAACTAACGACGGAGACATCGAAGTTAAAAATATTGCTACAACAAGTCCAATTTCACTTGAGACAAATGATGGTGATATTAACATTAACAACCTAAAAGCTCCAAGTGGAAAAATTGATACAAACGATGGTGATATCACCATTAACAAATTAAGTAGCCAAAATAACTTTAAGGTAAATACAGACGACGGAGATATTAAGATAACTCAGTCTAGTTTTACTGGCTATAAACTGAATGTAAGTGATGGAGATATTAACGTTAAGGGCCGCTCTTCTAATGACTTCTTTGTTGAAAATCAAAATAGCTCTAATGTATTAACAGCTTCTAGCCAAGACGGAGATATTAAAATTAAATAGTGAGTAAAAAAGACAGGTTTTATAAAGCCTGTCTTTTTCTATCTTTCTCTACCTAAATATAATTTATTGTTCCTGGGAAACTCTATTTTCTGCAATCTTTTTACTCTTTTCAAAACTTCTGCTTCAGTCAAATCATCCCAAACGATTTTACGATAGCCATCTTCAACAATTCTAAAATTATCCCCATTCTTTTCCACAAGAACGCTGCGATCCTTTTTATAAGTTAAAAATTTAAGTTTGTTACCATTACTCATCTTTCGCAATTCAATTCGTAAAAGTTTCAATAAATTTTTATTATCAATCATTTTTTATTCCTAACAAAAAGAGACAGGTTAACATCCTGTCTCTTAATTATATATAAATTCTCTCTAAAACATATGTGCCAAAATTGGTAATAGCCAAATCCAGAAAATACAGCTGACTGCAAAGAAGACAGTTGAAACTGCAACTGAACTTGCACCTTCCTTGACATAAATATTGTAGCGGCTGGAAATAATAATTCCAGAAAATGCTGGTGGCAATCCGGTTGCCAAACAAAGCATTGAAATCTTGGTAGGATCTGACCCCATACCGCAAAGATATGCTGCTGCAACAATCACTGCCGGTGTTAAGAATAGTCTAAAGAAAGTATTCCAAATAACTTCTTTGTCAATTGAAAATTTAACTGTAGATAAGGCAAGACCAGCTGCTAAAACAGCAACACCCGCGTTAGCCTTAGCAATTAAATCAAAAGTTGGGGCCCAAGAAGTAGGAATTCTAATTCCAATTAAAACTAAAATAACCGCAATTAATGGAGCTGCCGCAACTGGTTGCTTAATAGCATTAATTACAGACTTCAAAGTTGGGTTCATCGGCTTATGAGGCTCATCAGCATGATCAGCAATTTCTGCTCGAGCTAAATCAATTTCACGCTCAATCCCCTTTTCTTTCAAAGCCTTAGCTTCCGCATCAGTAACTGGAACACCATCGGGAATAGTTACCACGACCTTCTTCTTAGTCTTATTTAAGCCCTTTCCCTTTATGTCTTCTACTTCAACTTTAGTTCCCTTATTATTTGGATTTGCTTTAGCTTTCTTCTTAGTTAAGGTTTGACCTTTGTTAATTAAAGCTAATCCCAATGGAATGGTAATAGCATTAACCACAATCGATACAATTCCAATAACTAAGTTAGTTGTTGCATTATTTCCATAAATAGGATCTAATACAGCAAAACCAAGGAAACCAATTGTTGGGGAACCTGCAATCAAAGCACAAACAGCTGCTTGTTGCGTAGTTCTGTGGAACAACAATTTATCTAAGTAGTAGCTCAACATAAATAGACCTACTACACCAACAATAGAAATTAACGTTAATACGATATCTTGCGCAAACATTTTTATTCCCGATGAAAACTTTCTTCATCACAAACTAAATATAGACTTTATCAAAATATAAGCAAGTGGAACGATTTCATAATTCTGACAAAATCGTTATTTTAAATTCACTATATATCAGAAGCAATATATAAGAAACAGTTAATAGAAGATAACTATTATATATTCATACTTAGAAAGCGCTTTTTATACTGAGATAAAAGTTTTTTTATAGTTTTTTTCTTGCTAACAAATTCAAAAAAAGTTATAAATTAGTTGTACGCAATCCCATTTTGGAATAGCGCTTTTATATAAAATAGTAATTATCATTACCATAGAGGTTACGTTATGGTAGATGACTCTTTAAATAGAACTGGTGCCAGTTTATTAATTGACGCTTTACAAAAAAATGGTATTAACAACTTATACGGAGTTGTAGGTATTCCGATTACTGATTTAGCTAGATTAGCTGAATTAAGAGGAATGAAGTATTATGGCTTTCGTCGTGAAGACTCAGCCGTAGACGCTGCCGCAGCTGCCGGATTTTTAACTAAAAAACCTGGTGTAGCAATGACTGTTTCCGCACCAGGTTTTTTGAATGGATTAACTGCTTTAGCACAAGCTACTAAAAACTGTTTTCCATTAATTATGATTTCTGGTTCTTCAGAACGTCATATTATCGACTTAGCTCAAGGTGACTACGAAGGTTTAGATCAATATAATGTTGCTAAGCCTTTCTGTAAGAAAGCTTACCGTGTTGATCGAGCACAAGATGTTGGTCTAGCAGTTGCACGTGCTATTCGTACTGCTGTATCTGGTAGACCAGGTGGTGTTTACCTTGATTTACCAGCTGACACTATTGCCCAACTTAATGATGACCTGGGTGAAAAGAACATGGTTGTTTACAAGTTAGTTGATCCAGCTCCACTTCAAGAACCAAGTGACGATGCAATTAACCGTGCAGTTAACATCATTAAACAAGCTAAAAAGCCTTTGATCATTCTTGGTAAAGGTGCTGCTTATGACAGAACTGAAAAGCAAGTTCAAGAATTGATTAACAAGACCGATATTCCATTCTTACCGATGTCAATGGCTAAAGGTCTTGTTCCAGATGACGACAAACACTCTGCTGCTGCTGCTCGTTCATTATCATTAAAGAATGCAGACGTAGTAATTCTAATTGGCGCAAGATTAAACTGGATGCTTTCATATGGTGATGCACCACAATTTAACTCAGATGCTAAGTTTATCCAATTAGATATTGATGCAACCCAATTTGATTCTGCACAAAAGATTTCTGCACCACTTCAAGGTGACTTAACCTCTATTTTAAATAAATTAGTTCCAGCTCTTACTGCAACTGGCTACAAGGTACCTTCTGACTGGCTTGATGCAATTGCTCAAGATACTGCTAAGAATGACGCTAAGTTCGCTAAAAGAATTAAAGCTGGGGAAACTAACCCAGAATTTGGATATTATGGCGCTATCGAACCTATTAATGATTACTTCCAAGAACATCCAGACACCTACCTTGTAAGTGAAGGTGCTAATACCCTTGATATTGGTCGTGACATGATTGGTATGAAACTTCCTCGCCACAGACTTGATACTGGTACTTGAGGCGTCATGGGTGTTGGCATGGGGTATGCCATCGCTACTGCTGTCGAAACTGGTAAGCATGTTGTTGCCTTAGATGGGGACAGTGCATTTGGTTTTGACGGTATGGATGTTGAAACAATGTGCCGTTACAATTTACCAATTACTGTTGTCGTTATTAACAATGGTGGTATTTATAATGGTGTTGATAATGTTGTTCCAGATCAATTGGGTCCAACTACACTTGATCCAACTGGTCGCTATGACCTAATTGCTAAAGCCTTCGGCGGTGATAATTACTACGTAACTAACTATCAACAAATGAAAGATACTTTTGCTACAGCGGTTGACTCAGGCCGTCCAAGTATTATCAACGTTCAAATTGATCCTTCAATGGGCAAAGAATCAGGCCACATTGGTAATTTAAACCCAGAATTAAACTTAAAGTCTCTTGAAGAAGCTGAACAAAAGAAAATTGATGAGGAGTAATTAAAATGAGTGAAAACGAAAAAAACGAACAAAATGAATATGCTCCATTAAAAGGTATTAAAATTGTTGACTGGACTCAAGTCCAATCAGGTCCATCATGTACTCAACTCTTAGCTTGGCTCGGTGCTGATGTTATTAAAATTGAACGTACTAATACCGGTGACCCAACTAGAAATGAATTGCTTGATATTAAAGATTCATGGAGTCTTTACTACTTACAATTAAATGCCAACAAGAGATCTTTAACTTTGGATATTAAGACTCCTGAAGGTAAAAAGATTATGTACGATTTAGCCAAAAAAGCTGATGTCTTTGTTGAAAATATTGCACCAGGTTCAGCTGATCGTAACGGCTTTGGTTGGGAAAAGCTTCACTCCATCAATCCTAGATTAATTTATGCTTCATTAAAGGGATTTAACGAAGGATCACGTTTTGAAAATGTTAAAGCCTTTGAACCAGTTGCTCAAGCTGCTGGTGGTTCTGCATCTGCAACAGGTTGGAACAAAGGTGCAAACAATGTTCCTACTCAATCTGCAGCTGCTCTAGGTGATTCAAATACTGGTATGCACTTAGCTATCGGTATTTTAGCTGCTTTATTACAACGTGAGCACACAGGTGAAGGTACTTTTGTTTATCAATCAATGCAAGATGCTGTTCTTAACCTTTGCCGTATTAAGTTACGTGACCAACTTATGCTTGATAACTTGGGTGCTTTACCTCACTATGCAGTTTACCCTGACTGGAAGTGGGGCAAGGCAATTCCGCGTGCTGAGAACACTGAAGGTGGACAAGTTATCGGTTGGACTTACAAGGCTAAGGGTTGGGAAACTGATCCTAATGCATATGTATACATCGTTATTCAAAACGAAAATAAGAAATGGGATAAGATGTGTGAAGCCATGGGTCACCCAGAATGGGAAAAAGATCCAAGATTTGTCGACTGGCAACACCGTCAATTACACAAAGAAGAATTATACCCATTAATTGAAGCCTACACTAAGCAATACGATAAATATACTCTAACTAAAGAGCTCGGTGCTGCTGGCGTTCCAGTTGGACCAGTTCTAGACTGGCACGAACTTGAAAACGATCCAGATCTAAATAGCGATGGTACAATCGTTACTATCGACCAAGGTGGTAATCGTGGTAAGTTCAAGACTATTGGTTTACCATTCAGTCTTTCAAACTACAAACCAGCTTATGACAGAGCACCTGACCTTGGTGAAAACAACAAGGAAATTTTAACTGAACTTGGTTATGATGCAGATCAAATCGAAGATTTAGTTAACAAGGGCGTTATTTCTAAAGCCAAAGGTCCAAAGAATCCTCGTGTTCACGTTATCATTGATGGAAAAGAACACTAATTAAGATTAATAAATTTAAGTATATACACTAAAAGGCGGCTAGGATTAATTTCTAACTGCCTTTTAGCGTAATAATATTTTTAATTATTAATAAAGTTTAACTAATTTAATAATTGATTAAAACTATAACTTAATCACTATACTTTCTCTTAAAATGTGGCTATAATATCATTCAGATATAAATAAAAGAGGTGGATATTTTAGTCATGAAGGATAATTACACAATTGACCATGATATGTATCTTATGAATCATAAAAATGGCGATGTTCTGAAGGTAACTGTTGATAATAAAGATAAGTCATTAAAGAATTTGCAGCTTTATCGTCAAGATGGCCTTGGAAATTACTACTATGACAAAAACTCACAGTTAAAGCATCAAGATAATTTAGCCACTAAAAAAGACATTGTTAAGGCAAGTAAAGAAATTGGTGCACATAATACCCACCATATCGACAAGTGGCATCACAAAGTTACGCCAGTATATAATGCTGAACATAAGATTACTGACTTTGAGCCCAAACTTGCTTTAGAGCATCATGCTAAGATTAAGAACGCTAAAAGATATTTGCGTCATTTGAATCATCATCATGCAGATTTTTTATTCTTAGCTAATAAAGGTTTGTTAAGACAACCTTTAAATTATCTCAAAGATGCGATTTATACTGACCGTAATAAAGAAATGGTCATTGCACATAAGGTACATAAGATCGCTAAATAATGAAAAGACCAGTGAACACTTTAAGTCACTGGTCTTTTTGCTAGGCTGAGAATTGATATATATTAAACAAAAGAGGATGTATTTCATGCAAACTATTTCTTACTACAATTCACCTATTGGGAAAATCTTGCTCGCTAGTGACGAGCAAGGTCTAGTTGGTCTATGGCTAGATACTGATCGTTACTATGGAGATATTCTTGCAAAAAACTATTCCGAAGGAGAAAACAAATATCTATCTTCTGCTAAAAAATGGTTAAATATTTATTTTCAAGGAAAAGAGCCTAATTTTATTCCTCAATTGCACCTTACTGGTACTGATTTCCAGAAAAGAGTTTGGCAAGCCTTACTAAAAATCCCTTATGGGACAACTACTACTTATGAAGATATCGCTATGAAAGCTGCACAAGATAAAAAACATTTACCTATTAGAGCAACTGGTGGGGCTGTTGGTCGAAATCATATCTGCATTATTGTTCCTTGCCACCGTGTTGTCGGCGTTAACCACAATTTAACCGGTTATGGTGGTGGTATTGATAAAAAGATTAAACTACTTCAACTTGAAGGAGTAGACATAAGCCAGTTTAAAAAGCCTTAATAAAAATAAACTTGTATATAATTTTACTGAGTTTCCATTTTCATCATTCTTTTCAACTTAGCAAAGTTTAGACTATAATTTTAAGTAATCACTATTTAAGGTAATTACTTATGAAAAAATACTCTATAATTCAAAAATTTAACGCACTTGTTCAAATACAGACAATTATCATTTCAGCCTTGCCATATATTATTGGCTCATTAATGGCTAGTTACTATTATCACCATTTCAATTTATCTTATTGTCTTTGGCTTTTTCTAGCCGTAATTTCTTTTCATTTAGCCGTTAATGGCCATAATCAATATACTGATTATCTTCGCTATAAGAAAAATCATGTTACTAGTTACAATAATATTTTAGAAAAATTCAACATCTCCCAAAAATGGGCTAGAAATGTAATTATTCTATTAACCCTTGTTTCTGCGACTATTGGCATCATACTTAGTTTTAAAGTCGGTTGGATAATTCTCTTAATCGGTTTCTTTAGCTACTTAATTGGTTATTGCTACTCAGGCGGTCCTTACCCAATTCTGAAAACTCCTTTTGGCGAACCCGCCTCTGGAATTACAATGGGTTATAACATCACTCTTTTAGGTATCTACGTCAATATTTACAACATCCATCCCTTTGATAGTTTTTTCTGGGCTAAAGCAATCATTGTTGCCTGCCCTGCGATCTTTGCTATTGCCAACGTAATGCTAGCCAACAATATTTGTGACGTAGAAGAAGACGTTAAAATTGGTCGTAAAACTCTCCCATTTTATATTGGTCGTAAGAATGCTTTGATTGTTTTATGCATATATTACGTTTTAGCATATATTTTTTTAATTCTAAGCGTTGTCTTGCACTATCTACCTACCCTTGCTTTCGGCGGTTTACTCACCATTCCACTAGTTTATCGTTCAACTAGAACCTTTGTTAAGGATCCTCATAAAGAAACTACGTTTAAAGGAATTTTAATGAATGTTTTGTTAGTACTAGTCAGTGAAATCATCTTCTCGCTTATAGGATTAGTATGGTAATAATTAATCTAAGCATAGTAAAAAGCTCGCAATTAATTGCGAGCTTTTTGGCATTAATTATAAAATATAGTTTTGATTTAGAACCATTTGTTTATATATAAAACTGAATTTGTTTTGCATTAAAGTATTTCAACCAGCTTTCACAAATCAAATCGTATTGCGCCGTAATAACATCAATCAATTTATTAATATCATGACTGCTAAGATTACTTCCGTTACTAGCCAGCACACATCCTCCAGATTTAGTAAGCCAAAACTTTGTTGCATGAGCGTTTGGTCTTCCTTTAGATACGTGAACATGAATAGGTTCATCATTCTCATTTGACTAAAAATATATATGATATCCTAAAGTACTAAAAATATTAGGCATTATCTATTCCACCTAATCTAGCATATTTATAAATTACAGCAGCATTTTTATGTGCAAATTGAACAAAGAACTTTATTTGTTCATTACTAAAGCCGTCATTATATAACCACTTATAACTTGGCAACTCAATTTTTGCTTCCCTAAATCCGTCATCATAAGGCTGTTCAAAATTAATCAAAACGGAGTTATTTTCTAAAATTTCCGAATGTGTAATAATCGTTTCATCTGGCAATTCAATGTATGGATATAACATTCTCTCACCTTTTCTCATCAGTAAAATCATTATCTTCTCCTTTCTATTTTACCTATCTATATCTAAATTGCGCAAAGCTATTACCTCTTAATTCTCTGGACAAACAATAACTAACTTAGATTTAAGCATCTCAGTCAATTCTTCTGATTGCTCATTTCGAAATGAAATAGTGTATTTTTCTCTTCCATTTTTCCATGGATCTACTGGAGTTAACAAAATAAAATAAGTTCTACAAAGCAATAATTCATTTCTCATAAAACGATAGACTTCATCTTTCAACATATTTTGAAGATAGTTTAAACCACTCGGCCAAGTTTCTTTATCAGCTACAAGCAGTCCAATCATTATAGTTTCTCCATCAGCAGTTTTAGCAAAAATATTTCGATTATCCTTATCTTCGGGAAAACGAAATCCGGCTGATACAACATGTTCTTCAGGAAGAATTTCTTGCATCAATTTTAGTAATACATTCTCTTCATGAATCTTCTTACCAAACTCAACTTCATTGTACATTTTTGGATCAGCAAATAATTTTTTAATATATTCCATGATTTTTCCTCTTCTACTAAAAATTTTATTTCTAATCCTTATTACGCAAAAAACTCCCAATTTTTGTTGGGAGTTTTAATATTTTATTTAAATTTTTATTGCGGGCTTTTTAATCTTGTTCGTCTTCTTTTACAAACAAACTTTCGCTATAATTATCTTCACAGCAAGTTTTATGAGCGGCGGTTGTTTTTCCTCCAGGAGGTGAGGCCTATGGTCAACACACTGCAGAAAGGGTTCAACCATGTCGGTTTACGAAAGTATTTCTTTAATGCTTTTGTTTGGTACGTTTTTGCTAGCTTTGCTAACCTACATCGACCACCACAAAAAATAAAAAACCGCTCAATACTATAACTTTGGTAGGGTTATATTGAACGATTTTTCGTACAAAGTATTATAATTTTTACCACCGCTCTTAAAGCGGGCTGCAAAGGAGTTCAGGTTCAGTTGAACTCCTTTTTCTTTACTTAAATTATAGCATATATTTTATTTTTACGACCATTTAGAAACAACAACTTTACCTGTCATATGACCGCTTTCTACTAACTTATGTGCTTTACGTAAGTTTTGCGCGTTTAAAGGAGACAGCGTTTTATTTAAAGTACTTTTCAATTTACCATTATCCAGCATCTGCGCAATCTTATCTAAGATTTCATGCTGGCTAATCATATCATCAGTATGATAATAAGATTTTGTGTACATCCATTCCCAAGAAAAATGTGCTTTCTTTTTAGTCAACAATCTTAAATTAATCGGACGATGATTCTCAGTAATTGAAACAATATGTCCTTCTGGCTTGATTAATTCACACATTTCTTTCCAATGTCCATCAAGATCATTTAATTCTAAAATATAATCGACGTATTTATAACCTATTTTTCTTACTTGTGTTATTAGATTTTTTCGATGGTTAACCACATAATCAGCACCATGATCTTTAGTCCAAGCAATACTATCTGGTCTAGAAGCTGTCGATATAACAGTCAAGCCAGCTAAATGCGCCAGTTGAGTAGCCGTCGACCCTACTCCGCCAGCGCCATTAATAATTAAAATATTTTTCCCTTTATTTTTACTTGAATTTAGCTCTAATCCCATTTGTTCAAATAAAGCTTCATAAGCAGTAAGGGAAGTTAGTGGCATTGCAGCAACTTCTTCATCAGTTAATTCTTTAGGAGCATGGCCTACAATTCTTTCATCAACTAATTGATATTCACTATTACTGCCTGGTCTAATAAAAGAGCCAGCATAAAACACCCGGTCTCCGGGTTTAAACAAAGTGACTTTAGCACCAACCTTTTCGACTATTCCACAAGTATCCCAACCAATAACTTTTGGTTTCTTCAAGATAGTTCTACCACTTTTTCTAACTCCTACATCTACTGGATTTACTGAAACCGCACTAGTTTTTACTAATAAATCATGTTCTTTAGGAACAGGGATGCTTATTTCCAAATCGATTAAACTTTCCGGATTATCAATATTTAAATGCTTTTTAAAACCTATAGCTTTCATAAATACCTCCTTATTTTTCTTACTAATTAATAGTAAAATTAATATATTTGAAAACAAGAAGTGAATTTTTTCTTACTAAGTAACAATTTCTTCCCTAGTCGAAAAATATTTTCTGCAATAAAATTAGACATAAGATTGCAGGAAAGGTTGATTACATGAAGCGCCATATTTATGACTGCGCTGAAGGATGCCCAGTAGAAAGTACATTACAAATAATTTCTGGTAAGTGGAAAAGTGTGATCATCTATCACTTAATTAAACAAAAAAACTGCCGCTTTAATGAGTTGCAGAAACTAATGCCTAATTGTTCACGCAGAATGCTATCACTTCAGCTAAAAGAACTCGAGAATGATCAAATTATTAGTAAAACTGTTTATCCATCCGTTCCTCCAAAAACAAGCTATAGATTGACTAATCTTGGTAATTCTTTAACTCCATTAATTTTAGAAATGGAAAAATGGGGCGTGAAGTATAATTTAGGCCATAAATAAAAGCCCGCAAAATCAATTGCGAGCTTTTTATCTTGTTCGTCTTCTTTTACAAACACAGTTTCTGTATAATTATTTCCGCAGAAAGTTTTATGAGCGGCGGTTGTTTTTCCTCCCGGAGGTGAGGCCTATGGTCAACACACTGCAGAAAGGGTTCAACCATGTCGGTTTA